>TARA_B110001454_G_scaffold213372_1_pt1 | contig 72641 bp, 60 predicted proteins | sample TARA_B110001454 | Tara Oceans TARA_B110001454 (sample SAMEA4397004) | marine metagenome | biome: Polar Biome; feature: [MES] marine water layer (ENVO:01000295) within the mesopelagic zone...; material: water (ENVO:00002006), including particulate matter (ENVO:01000060) such... | reverse complement strand
CAATAGAATTTAGCTTCTTAGCCGCAAGCTAAGGAGCCAGTTCTTGGATTAATAGGTTTTCTCGAAATTCCTTTCTATTTTTAGTCAAACTAGGTACTATTATCCTTTGCTAGAGGAATAGGATAATGTCGAAAGCGAATGGTGGAACGAAAGGGCAGACTAAAAAGTTTGTTAATAACTTTAAATTAGTCTCTAGTTTCAAACCATCTGGAGACCAACCAAAAGCCATCGAACAGCTTGTAGATCATTTTCGTCGTGGGATTAAACATCAGACTCTGCTTGGAGTTACCGGTAGTGGTAAAACTTTTACCATGGCTCACGTAATAGAGCAGATGAATGTCCCCGCACTTATATTGGCACCAAACAAAACATTGGCAGCTCAGCTTTATTCAGAGTTTAAAGAAATTTTTCCGCAAAATGCAGTTGAATATTTCGTTAGTTTCTATGACTACTATCAGCCAGAAGCCTATATCCCGTCTACAGATACCTATATCGAAAAAGATTCTGCAATTAATGATCAGATAGATCGCATGCGGCATTCAGCAACTCGGTCTCTGTTTGATCGTCGCGATGTAATTATAGTCAGCAGTGTATCTTGTATCTATGGTCTGGGTTCACCTGAGGCCTACGAGAATATGATGGTTCATGTCGTTCGTGACACAGAAATGCGGCGTGATGATTTTATTCGTGAATTGATTCGCATTCAGTACGAACGTAATAACGTTGATTTTCATCGAGGAACAGTCCGAGTTCGCGGAGATATCGTTGAACTGTTTCCGGCTTATGAAGATTCAAAAGCGATTCGTGTCGAATTTTTTGGAGATTATATTGAACGTATTTCTTGGTTCGATCCATTGACGGGTGAAGTTGTCGGTGACTTAGATCAAGTCGGAATCTATCCCGGCAGCCACTACGCAACGACAGAAGATAACTTAAAACGTGCCATTAAAACAATTCAAGATGAGCTTTTAGTGAGATTACCAGAGCTTAAGACGCAAATGAAATTTCTAGAAGCCCAGCGTTTAGAACAGCGTACTTATTATGACATTGAAATGATCGAGCACATGGGGTTTTGCCAGGGGATCGAAAACTATTCGCGTCACTTAACTGGACGCGGTCCCGGTGAAGCGCCTCCAACTTTGATTGAATATTTTCCACCTGATTTTATCACAATAATCGATGAATCCCATATTACAGTTCCTCAATTGGGAGCTATGTACCGAGGTGATCGAGCGCGTAAAACCACACTTGTTGAACATGGGTTTCGTTTGCCTTCGGCATTGGATAATCGCCCACTGAATTTTCAAGAATTTGAAAAGAATATGGATAAAGTCGTTTATGTGTCAGCCACTCCAGCCAATTACGAACTTGAAAAAAGTGAAGGCATTATCGTTGAACAAATTATCAGACCTACCGGATTAATCGACCCAGTCGTTGAGATTCGTCCTGTGAAATTTCAAGTTGATGATATACTAAAAGAGATTCGGATTCGTGTTGAAAAGAAAGAGCGGGTGTTGATCACAACCCTAACGAAACGTTCTGCCGAAGATCTTACTGAGTTTTTTGAATCAATGAATGTTAAAGTAAAATACCTTCATAGCGAAATTCACACGATGGAACGAAGTGAGATTATTCGAGATTTACGACTGGGTGTTTTTGATGTCCTGATCGGTATCAATTTATTGAGGGAAGGCTTGGATATTCCTGAAGTAAGCTTGGTTTGTATTACAGACGCCGATAAAGAAGGCTTCCTGCGTTCAGAGCGCTCATTGATTCAAACCATTGGTCGGGCGGCTCGTAACGTCAATGGCCGAGTGATTCTATACGCCGACACAGTGACAGATTCAATTCGAAAAGCAATGGGTGAAACAGAACGTCGTCGTCGCATTCAAATGGAACACAATGAAAAAAATGGAATCACTCCGGCGTCGATCGTTAAAAAGATCAGCGAAGGTATTGGTGAAATGTTTGACGGATCACTAAATTTGAAACAGTTGAAAGAAGACTATAAGCAGAAAGAAAAAACAGGGAAATTGATACCTCCTGAAAGCCTGCAAAAAGAAATCGGAAAACTGCGCGAGAAAATGAAAAAACTGGCGAAGTCTTTGGATTTCGAAGAAGCTGCAAAAGTTCGTGACGAGATTCGACGACTTGAAATTATGGAACTGGGAGTTCGTGAAGGATCTGTCGGCGGCAGTGGTGGAGAGCCAGCTGATGGCAAGTAAGCCGCCCAGTGGACGTTTTGAAGAATTGAAAGAACTGGTAAAGGAATATCCAGTCCAAAGCGGCGTCTATCTGATGAAGAATGATGTGCAGAAAATTATATACGTCGGTAAAGCCAAAAACCTGCGTAATCGTGTACGTAGTTATTTTCAAAACCTGGATCACAACGGAAAAACACGGGCATTGATTCAGAACATTCACGCGGTTGAATACATTCTGACAAAAACAGAAGTCGAAGCTTTTTTACTTGAGGCTTCTTTAATTAAGAAACATAAACCGAAATATAATATTCGTTTGCGCGACGATAAGTCATATCCGTACATTAAGCTTACATTGGGAGATAAATTTCCGCGCCTGTATTTAAGCAGAAAAGTAAAGCGAGACGAACATGTCTATTTTGGTCCCTACACAAGTGGTTCCGCTGTTTTTGGAACGATTAAGTTTTTGAATCGCACATTTAAAATTCGCGATTGTTCTGATGGCGTGTTTAATTCACGCAAGCGTCCCTGTCTGACGTACCAAATTGGCCGCTGTACAGCGCCATGTGTAGGCTACGTGGATCAGCCAACATACGCACTAGATGTGGAAGGGGCGTTACATTTCCTAAAAGGTCAGAATAAAAAAGTTTTAAAGCATTTGGCTGAACGTATGCATCAGCTGGCGGAAGAAGAAAAATTTGAAATGGCGGCGAAGATCCGTGACTCTATTGAATCGATCAAAGTCATCTTGCAGAAACAAGCCGTTATTAACGAAAGCTTTGAAAAAGACCTGGATGTATTCACCTATTACGGTGATGAACGCGGTTGTATCGTTGAGACTCTTCACTTTCGCAGTGGGCGCATCATCGGTAACCGATCGCAATTTTTGGATGTCAATCCCATCGATACGTTAGAAGACGAACGCGAATGGTTTGTCTCCTTCATCAATCAGTATTACGAAGAAAATATTGTTCCTGATGAAGTATTGGTTGGTAGTGATTTTGGAAATGATATCAATAAACTTTTGGAAAATGTTCTAGAGTTCAGAACAGAACGTAAAATTTCTGTCCGCTATCCTACCGATGAAAAAGGTCGAAAACTTTTAGATATGTGTAAACAAAATGCGATTTCTCATTTTGAAAAACGTTTGACAGAAAATGAAGAAAAATTTGTTGGACTTGATGAAATTAAAAACAAATTAGAACTGTTAACTCGCCCGCATCGTATTGAGTGTTACGACATCTCGAATTTTCAAGGTACCGAAACCGTGGCGTCGCAAGTTGTGTTCGAAGACGGCTTGCCGGCCAAGGACCACTACCGTCGATACAAAATTAAAACGGTGGAGGGCCAGAATGACTTTGCGTCAATGTACGAAGTTCTATCACGACGGTTTAAACATTCCGAATGGGATGAACCACAATTGATCGTTGTCGATGGTGGCAAGGGGCAGCTAAGCCAAGCTGTGAAAATACTCAGTGAGCTAGGAAAGCAGCATATTCCTGTTGTGGGTTTAGCAAAAGCGCGTGTAAAGCGCGATTTCAAAGCGGCTGAAGTCGAGGCTTCTGAAGAACGTGTATTCCTGCCGGGACGACAAAACCCGGTATTTTTTAGGCAACAGGCGGATGGTTTGAATATCTTAGTCAATATTCGCGATGAAGCTCATCGATTCGCCATTACTTTCCATCGAAAACTACGTGAAGAACGTACGCTTTCGAGCGAGCTCGACTTTGTCGTTGGATTGGGCGAAAAACGAAAGAAAGCTTTACTTACGCACTTTGATTCTTTAGATGATATTAAGATAGCTAGTGCCGAAGAAATTGCTCAAATTAAAGGCTTTAATCGCATCTTAGCAGAACGTATATTGATTCAACTAAATGAAGAAGAAACCGTGGAGATCGTCGAGTGAGTTTACTAGTGTCAGCAAATAAATTGAGTCATTCGTTCGGCGGCCGTACTTTGTTTTCTGACTTAGCATGCGGAATTTTTGAAGGCGATAAAGTGGGATTGATCGGTCCCAACGGAGCCGGTAAATCCACACTGTTTAAAATATTGGCGCAGACAATTAAACCAGATAAAGGGGATGTTGTTCATCGTAAGGGACTTAGAGTTGGTTTCTTACAGCAAACCGTGGATATGGATGATTCTCAATCCTGGTTTATGCATTTACTTGAAATCGAACCGGATTACGCAGAACTACTGCAAACTTTATCAAAGCTGGAGCTGAATAATCTTTCTGAAGACCTATTATTTTCCGAGTGTTCAGGTGGGCTGCAAAAGCGTATTGGTATCGCCGCCGAAATTTTAAAAAAGCCTGACGTTTTATTTCTGGATGAGCCGACGAATCACTTGGATGTTGATTCTATTATTTGGATCGAGGATTTTTTACGAGATTCAGGTTTAACGTACGTACTTGTAACCCATGACCGATTATTTCTAGAAAGAACATGCACGAAAATTTTCGATTTAGATAAAAAGAATCCTAAATTTTTATTAGTCACTGATGGAGATTTGGCGGAACATTTAGAGCGAAAAGAACAATTGATTGCTCAGCAACGTTCGACAGTGGAGAAATTGAAAAATACGTTAACTCGAGAAACAGAATGGCTCCGTCGAGGCGCTAAAGCTCGTCAGACAAAACAAAAATACAGAATTCAAAATCATGCGGTTATCAAAAGTGAACTAGAGGGTTTAAAACAAAAAGTTTCAAACAAGAGTTTCGATTTTGATTTCGGCGACAAACGGACACCTAAGAAATTGCTAGAAATCAAAAACCTAGATTTTTCGTATGAAAATAGAAATATTTTTACCGATTTGAATTTATTAATATCTGGCACCACGCGACTTGGAATCTTGGGACGTAATGGTTCAGGAAAGAGTACATTGCTAAAACTTATCTTGGATCAATTGACCCCGGATAAAGGCACTGTGCAATTGACTGATGGTGTGAAGATTTCCTACTTCGAACAAACGAAACAAACATTGGACACTAAAGCGTCAGTTTTGAAAAACATTTGCCCGCAAGGGGACTACGTTAAATATCAAGGCGAACATCTGTATGCGAAGTCTTACCTAGAGCGTTTTGGATTTAGCTATGATCAAATGGATTTGCCAGTCGAGAAATTGTCGGGTGGCGAGAAGAGTCGGATTCGTATTGCGCAGTTAATGCTGGAAGAAAGCCAATTATTACTGTTGGATGAACCAACGAATGATTTAGATTTTGAATCCCTAGCTTCGTTGCAAAAAGCGTTAGCTGATTTTCCAGGCGGCATCATTTTAGTGACCCATGATCGTTATTTTATGGATGTCAGCTGCAATCAAATTATGTACATGGACCCACCGGAGCCGATTCAGTTATTCAGCGATTACTTCCAGTGGGAAGACTATTACGCGCGTGCGAATCTACTGAAAGAACAAGAAAAGCAGTCTGCCAAAAAAGATAAGAAACCCGCTGCTAAAAAAGGGTTAAATTTTAACGAGACTCGAGAGCTTGAAACGATTGAAAAAGACATCGCGCAACTAGAGGAAAAGTTAGAGAAATTGAAAAACGAGTCCCTGCAAGAGGCGACTTTGGCCGATTCTAAACGGACCTATGAGATCTTTGTCGAGATGGACCAGACCTCTAAAAAGATCGATACATTGTTTACACGCTGGCAAGAGCTGGACCTCAAGAAATAGCGATTTTAGTATTTCCGTCAATAGGCCGAAGAATTCAATATGATACAAGGTGATTATTTTGATCAATTGATGTCGGCCTTAAATCAATCCGCCATCGTCAGTATAACAGACACAAAAGGTAAAATCGTTTTTGCAAACGAAAACTTTTGTTCGATCTCGGGTTATTCGTTGCCCGAGTTGTTGGGTAAGGATCACCGAATAATTAACAGCGCGTATCACAAACCTGAATTTTTCAAAACGATGTGGGAAAAATTAAAGCAAGGCCAAGTTTGGACTGGCGAGATCCAAAATCGCCGAAAGAATGGTGAGCTTTATTGGGTTCAATCAACAATATCAGCCATTGTAAATGAAAAAAATGAAGTCGTGAATTATGTGGCCATTCGATTTGATATCACTCAAATGAAAAAAACTCAGGTTTTATTAGAAGAATCTAGTCGATTGGCTTCATTAGGTGAAATGGCCAGTGGAATTGCTCACGAAATCAATAATCCACTTACGATTATTTTGGGTCGATTGACTATTGCGCAGAAAAAAATTGAGCGCAATGATCCGCCAGCGATCGTGACCAAAGAACTACAAACAATAGAGCGTACGGTATTTAGAATTTCAAATATCATAAATGGTCTGAAAAAACTGGCACGCCAAGGCAGTTTTGATTCCATGGAGCACTTCGATATAGTTCAGCTTATTAATGAATCACGCGATTTGTATGCGCAGAAATTAGCAGTGTCTGACGTTAAATTTACATTTGATCAGACTGAACCTATCTACGTAAATGCGAAACCGTTGCAAATTTCCCAAGTTATTTTGAATTTAGTTAATAACAGTGTCGATGCTATCGAGACCCATCAAGAACGGTGGATTCGTATCGAAGTTACTAAACAAGATGATCGTTGTTTGATTTGCGTTGTAGATTCTGGATCAGGTATTCCAGCCGACATCGCCGCCAAAGTCATGAATCCTTTTTTTACTACGAAAGATCCAGGCAAGGGCACAGGCCTTGGATTAAGCTTATCTAAGAAGATGGTCGAAGATTCACAAGGTCGATTCTTTTACGATTCAACAAAGAAGAACACGACCTTCACAATCGATCTTGAACTAGGTCAGGCAAAAAACCAAGTCGCTTAAAGTGTTTGGAGTTAAGTTCCATTTTCAAAGTCATTTGATATTGATCAAAGGTTGGTATTGAACTGTCTAGTTAAGACCCTTTGAATAATTCACTAGACCAAAAAACTTAGGTTTAGTAGTTTTAATGAGAGGTTGTAAATTTGACTAAGAGAATCTGTTTTTTCATATTTTTACTTTCTATTGCTTCTGCCGGTTTCGCTGAGCCAGAATTAAGATCTGGCGATATTATATTTCAAACATCAAGGTCGACACAATCCTACGCAATAATGTGGGCTAGTAAAAGCGTTTATAGTCATGTTGGCATAGTAGAAGTTGATGGAAAAAATATGTACGTAATTGAAGCCATTTCAAAAGTTAGCAGAACACCTTTTGAAAAATGGATTGATCGAGGTAAGTTGGGGCGTTACTCGGTTTTTCGATTAAAGGATATGGATGCAAAAAAGGGAAAAGAAGTAGTGGCTCATTCAAAATCGTATATCGGTCGTGGATACGACATTTTTTTTAGTTCAAAAAATGACGAAATCTATTGCAGTGAACTTGTGGCATTAGCCTATGAAAATTCACATTTAAAAATAGGAAAACGACAGAAAGTAAAAGAACTTGATACAGATAATTTGGTGGTACGAAAGTTAGTTGAAAAACGTTGGCGTCGCCATCCTGTTTGTAGAGGTAAATCAAAAAAATTTGAAGACTGCTGGAACTTAATACTCGAAGATGAATTAGTTACCCCCGAGAGTATCGCTCAAGATGAAAAACTCGTTAAGGTGTGGTCGAACTATCCGTAAAACTATCTGCCAGATACTTTCCTAGCTTTATCGACTATTCAAAAATGGAATCTACTTTTTTTGACTGGTGCTGGATCTGAGGATATATTATGCATAAGAATTCTTAAAAAAATTCCTTATCAGTCTCGAAGTGATTCAAGCGGAGCTGATTATTTGCCTCGCGACGGCGGCGGCAAAGGGATACCTTTAAAAAGAAAGCTTTTAGAGTCATCCCAGTTTATACCCGTCTCGACATAACGATGCAGTCGCGTGCACAGTTTATCGGCCGATCCAATCATACCGGTCAGTTCATATTCGTAGATGGTTTTGCGATCTTTTTCGGGGTCTAAATCCTTTTTGATCACGCGGGCTTTAGTACTTTCGAAACTTTCGTCGAGTTCAACCAGATCAGCTCCGTACTTGTCGTTCGCTTCGATAATCGAAGACAACATCAGACGTTGCAATGGACGCTCGTTAGGCGTAACCACATCATCCGATATCATTTCTGTAATCAAACATTTGAAACGTTTTTCTGCGGCAAACGCACAAAAGACAATAGGTGCTTTGTTGAGATTAACCCCTTCCCATTGCGGAGAACTGCGGAATACATCAAAGAATTCAACCAAAGAGTTTGTCCTAATCTGCGCCAACGTATACAAATTTTCGCCAATCCTTAAAGACAGAATTGTTTTTTTCTTTGAGGTAGTACGTTTCATTTTATGGTCCTACACCCATGGTGTCTAATGGGCCGTTGGCTTACTCCGCTTTGAAAGTTCTAAATTCAAATTCTGTTTTATATAAATCCGTTTTCTCAGAGTCTTTGAAAAGAGTTTGGCATGTGCCGTAGGCCTGTTTTTTCCAGTTCTTTTCGTCAGGTCCTAAATCTTTTTTCCATATAACTTCTTTCTGTTTTTCTAATTTGGCTTTCATACCCTTGGGCATACCCGGAGGAGCCATGTCAGAAGCTAAACCACGGAAGGACTTTTGAATGTTTTGGTCTTTAGTTAGCATCGCGTTGTATTTTAATTCTTCGAACTGAATTCCCGCAGTACAAAGTTCATATTGGTTTTCCTTTTTATCTTTCTCTTTACGAATGAACTGAACACCAAAACCACTCCATACACCGCGCCCTAATGTTGCATTAAATGCGACGCCGGGAATAAAGCGTAAACCGACAATGTTTTCCTTTTTGCCAAGATTTAGCGTATAGTCGAAATTCTTTAAGTTTACCGTCAAGTTGTTTGAAGCGTTCGTTCCCACTTCAAAACCTTTTAAATAACTAGAATCGGCCATGTACTGAGTTAAGTCAGCAGTCGGGATAGATGGTAGGTTGAAGAAATCCATCATCGCGTATTTTTCATTTAATTCGAAGTTTACAAAATTCTTAACAAGTTCTTCTTTCATGCGATCAACCGAACCTTCTTGGAAGGTGCTTAGGCAGTGGGTCGCCGTGATTGTGTTCATGCAGAATAACTCGATGTAGAAAGAATCATAGAAATCGGCGACGTAGTATTCCCAGTTACGATTGTTTTGATCTTTGTAAGTTTTGATTTTTTTGACCCCAGATGGGAAATCTTTGACTTTGAAATCCGCTTTCGCTTTTGGACGTAAAAATGGGAAAAAGCGTAGGGATACGATCGCGCCCTCTGGTCCGATGAAAACATCTTTCATTGTTTTTAACGTATTCTCTTCGCGTTTTTTCATGTCCTTTTCTGGGGTGCTGTATACGATGGAAAAGTCAGGACTTGCTATAAAGTATCTAGAAATATCTATTGATTCTTTTGAATCTTTCACTGAGGAATACACTTGATAGTTTTTATCTTTAGGAACTTCAAAGCGTTCTTCAATTAACATTCCTTTGGTCGCCATATAACCTTCGTTATATAAATATGTTCGTTCTTTCTTCCAATCGTTCAACGTCATTTCGTAGCCGATCTGACCGCTAGTGCCGACCAAACCAATCGATTTAGGGACCAACGTATCATTCACTGATTTAAAAACGACGTAAGGATCGCTTGTCGTAGATGGGATAACATAAGGTAAACTTTTCGTTGCTTGAGTTTCCCAATCCGTGCCCGGTAAATCTTCTTTACGAATCATTTGACTAACAGATAAGATTTTTTCTTTGGCGACTTCATGGAATTTTTGAAAATACATTCCATGCGATTGATCAAAATTAAATGGCACCTGAATTTTAACATTAAATTTATTTAGAACTTCAAGCAGGTGAGGCTTGTTGTCTAACTTTTCGATCAGCGGTAGGCGGAATGATTTCGACAAATAGTACTCAATACCACCAAAATTTAAATCTGAAGTTTTAGAATCAAACACGATTTCTTTTGGATCGCGATTCAATACAAAGTTGTTAAAACCATTGCGTAAATCCTGGTACGAAATACCGATGTTATAGTTCTCTGCCATATTTTTTCTTGAAACTAAGGCAACAACTTCGCCTTTCTCATTCAACAGTGGACCACCGCTGTTTCCTGGGCTAGCAGCCGCAGAGAAGCGGATGTATTTCACATTAGGATCATTTGGATCTTCAGTTTCACCCGAGATAATACCTTCGCGGATAGCTAACCCTTCGCCCGCAACATTACCGATCGTGAATACTTTTTGACCCACTTCAATTTTTTCAGTGAAGCGGAAAAATGGATTGTCATTGAATCCTTCGACTTCTAGGAACATATAGTCTTTTGTGAAATCAAAGCCTAAAACACGTTTAGGAATGATTTCGCGATTATCAAATGTTTTCAAAATGAAATCTTTTTCGATAGACAACCCAGGAGGCGGGCTAACGCAATGGTGAGCCGTCAACAGAATGTTTTTCTCGACCAGGAATCCGGTACAGAACCCCACTGTTTCTTTGAAATCTTCCTCTTTTAAATCGGCCTCTTTTTTAATTTTTTCTAATAGGTCTTTTTTAACTTTTAATTCAAACTTTAGAATTTTGTTTTCTGAAAAACCCATCAAGGATTTAGAATCAAATTTATTTTGGTAATAGTAAGAGAAATAGGTTGTAACCGCGGCCATCACAAACAGGATTGCTGTATAGCTGGCTGCTCTAATGTAGCTATAGTTTTTTTGTACCGGTTTTTCTTCTAGAACATGAGTCTTTTCGTTAGCCAGGAATGTATCCAAGAAAATTGAAAGGCCGTTTTTCATGTCCACGCTGACCGAATCAGTGAGGGTAGTTACAGAGTTTTTTAATCCTGATTCATTCCGGAAATGCCAGCGACCTTCTTCGAAATATAAAACCCCTTGAAACCGTGACACAGTAGGAACGGGAAGTTGGACATCACAGTTTAAACCTCGGCCAACCGTATAGGATTTGTTAATCTGAGGTTCAAGAGTGCCTACGATTTGGTTTTTATGTCGGAAATAGATCTTCATTTAGTCTCCAAAGCTATGAAAAACTATCGGCCATCACCGGGAATTCATTGAGGCCAGCTAAGAAAAACAGCAGTTCGGACCAAAGGCGTACGCCTACGCACAAGGCAAATAAAGTCTTTATTGACGAAAGCTAAATTTGTGAATAACTCTAGGGCTTTAACAGCGGGGATTTATGTACGATACATCAGATTTTAAAAAAGGCCTTAGAATTTTATTTGAAGACGGACCATTCCAAGTGATGGATTTCCAACACGTTAAGCCAGGTAAGGGCAATCAGTTCACACGAACTAAGCTTAAAAACCTTTTAACGGGCCAAAACCGCGAGTTGACGTTCAAATCTGGTGAAAAGTTCGGTATTCCAAACGTAGAAAACAAAGAAATGACATTCTTGTACAAAGATGAAAATGGTTACAACTTTATGGACCAGACCAATTACGAGCAAATCACTATGACTGCCGATGATATTGGTGAGAACGTTAATTATCTTCATGACGATTTGAAAGTTGTTATTTTACTATATAACGAACGTCCAGTAGCCGTGGATGTGCCGAAGGCTGTTAATCTTAAAGTGGCTCAAACAGATCCTGGCGTAAAAGGTGATCGTGTTACAGGTGCTACTAAAGCGGCGATTTTGGAAAGCGGCTTAAAAGTGAATGTGCCTCTTCACATCAATGAAGGCGATTTATTACGTATCGATACGTCAACGGGCGATTACGTAGAACGCGTCAGCCAGAAATAATCACCCTGGGTGATCTTGCCAACGGCAACCCGTATTTTCCAAGCGTTTTCCATATAGCTATTTTTGCCTCGTTCGTAGGTCCTAAATAGCTATGACGCAACAAATTAAGTCTCATTAAACACAAGATAATTCTGCAAAATTAAAGAGCGCACATTGGCCGCCAAAAACGGAGGATTATCTTTTGGCTTTATCGCTCGACGATGAGATTCATATTCATTTAAACCAAGGTCATCCACCGTCATTTATTGCCGAATGGATTTACGAAAAGATGATTGCGTCTGACTACGAATGGTCGGATGCGAACATCAACACGTTTTGCCTATTCATTCTAAAATCGGGTCGTTGCGATTTAATTCTGTATTTCTTTTTAAAATTTCACAAAGATGAAAATCTTAAGTTGCCTCCGGCGTTTTTAATTTGGGCCATTGTTAAAAGCTTTCCAACCATTTCAAAAGAACTTCATAAGATTGTGGTCGCCTATTTGAACGACGACATGAAACGGTGGGTGGAAGCCTCGTTAACAAAGCTTGGCGACAGTGAATGGCCAGGAATCCGCGAGAACCGCAAAAAACTACGCGATCTGAATTCCCAAAAACTAACAAAGCTGCGCAAAGAATTAATACAGAAATTTGAATTGTTTAGCAGCCAAAATTTAAATGAGCCAGCCAAGAATACAATTCGAAAATTAGAGAAAGTATTCCCGAATGACCCTGAAATCGTCCGCATCACATTGAAATTTAAAGAAAAAGATGCCGAAAATATTTTCGACAAACATCGGTTTAAGAAATCGCGCTTGGATGTTAAACCTAAACCTGATCCTGAATTTGAATCGGCACAAGCCGGTTTGGCGAAGTTTATTAAACAAAATCTGGCCCGGTTTGAAGGGTATGAATCTGATATTGCTATTATGTGCATTACTATGGAAATGCCAGAGACCGCTTTAGAAATGTTTCACAGTCCAGATATAATTAACGAACACATTTGGCTCTATATGGAAGTGTTGTTGTTAAATCGTCGGAATCTAGAAATTTTGACACTATTACCAGCTGTAGAAAAAGGGTATTCGCATTTGCCAGATACCTTTTTAGCGTGCACATTCCTGCGTTCATTGGCGTTATGGAATCTTGGTGAAAAGAACACGGCGATCGAGGTTTTGCAGTCTGTAGTAGAAATTAAACCGAGTTACCGCAGTTCTGATGTTCTGCTGGCTGAATGGAGCCGATCTTGAAGACTAAGATTTGGCTTTTTGCGACTCCACTGGGGATTTTACTTTTGATTTATGCGATCTTAAAAGTGATCGTATTTCCCATTGCGACCGACTATGCCAATGATCAGCTTCTAAAAATATCTAATTCTAACAACTACGCTGAAATTCAATTCGAAAAAGTCGATTTTGAAGTTTTTGATCCTCGTCTTAAAATTAAAAATATTAAAATTAAAACCAAAGAATCATTGCGTCCGATCGTAAAAGATTTCGATATCAAAGAGGTCGACTTAAAAATCAATTTATTTGATATGTTGTTGGGGAAATTGAATTTTAATGTGCTAAGCGTAGACGAGTTAAAGTTAGACGTGGAACTGGACCCATTTTTAAATCTACCAAAATCTAAATCTGAATTTAATATTAACCAGCTTTACGAAGTTTTAAATTTGGTTCCTATCCAACGTTTTAAAATAGATAACTTAAGTCTAAATTTAAATTCAGAAAAGCATAAAATTAATTTTAAAATTAATGAATCGTATATACGAACAAGTTACCTAGATTCAAAATTTTTAGCGCGAATGAATATCAAGAACAGTGTGGTCAAAAACGAAAAAAATGATTCCAGTTTTCCTCTAGAATTCAATGCCAATTTGCTGTTCTCAAAATCTAACCTGTTAATTCGGGAAATCCAGTTGAAAGTCAAAGACAACGTTTTGAAGTTTGACGGGATGATTGATGACGTGAATCAGTTCAATAGCGACGTCACTGGTAAAATTAGCCTAACTAACAAAACGGATCTGCAAGAAATAAAAACAATTCTAGAAAATTTCGAACTGCTGAAGCTGAAAGAAAAACTGGAAGGTAAAGTTACGCTTGTTGGGAATTTAGCATTTCAAGGCCTGCACTCGATAGATGGCAATATCGATTTAAATTCAGAAAATATCATTTTTGATAAATTTGATTTTGGCACGGCCATTATCAAAAGTGAGTTTAAAAAAGATAGAGTTAAGTTTTCGAATATCGAGCTTATCCACCCAGCAGGTAAAGTAACGCTTACAGATTCATCAATCTCTCTAAAAGAACCTCATGAATTTAAGGCGGGTGTGTCATCGGAACGATTTGATCTGCAAAAGCTATTTCAGTCTTTGAATTTAAAAGAAGTTCCTGTGTTTGTTGCTATTTCGCCAAAAGTACAGTGTGAAGGCGTTGTAAAAAACTTCAATATTTTCTGCAAAGCCGATGTGAAAGGCTTTGGTTTAAAAGTTCAATCTGAAATGCATAATCCACAATCGCGCATCGTTGAATTAGGCGATTTTTCTGTCAATGGCGAGTTTTTTTCTGACTTAGATAAAATTGCCTATAAAGGTGTAGTAACCATTAATGACAATACCGCTGATAGTGAAGGCGTCGTTGAATACGCCAAGGGATTCGATATTAAATTTAAGTCGGCTAATGTTGATTTTAAAAATATTATCTCGCTTGCGAATCTAGATTTCAAAGGTGCATTGGCGTTAGAAGGTAGCACTAAAGGGAATTCGAACAGTGCCGTATTTGGAATGAAAGTTATCGGTACTGATTTTAGTTTAGAGAAATACAATTTTGGAGTGTTAGAAACACAGCTGTCATATCTGGACGGAACATTGACTTTGGGTGACCTAAAGGGACAGATCGGTCAGTCAAAATACACTGGAAATTTGGATTTAAAACTGCGCGATTCTGAGATTCATGGGTTCATCAATTTCGACTCGGCAAAATTAAAAGATATTTTGACCATCACCAAAGATGTAGTTCCCGTTCCATTTAATGTCGATGGATTTGGATACGCACACGTTAAGTTGGGGGGACCACTAGATTTCTGGAAATTGAGTTATAATTTGGAATCAGCATTTAAAGATGTTCTGGTGTACACCGAAAACTTCCATGAGCTTAAGCTGAATATTAATGCGGATAAAGGAACATCTGTTTTCACGAATAGCGGACTTTCAAAACGAAATGCAAAGGTATCGGTCGAGGGCACTTTGAATTCTGATAAGACATTCAGCTTGTCGGGAACAGGACAGGGGTTTCGACTTGAAGAAAGCGATTTTGTGAAAAGTCTAAATGTACCTATTTTTGGTGATTTGGGCTTTACCTACACAACCAGAGGTCCCATTAACAATCCTAAATTGAATGTACAAATCAATTCACCCGAGGTCTTAATTGGTGAAAAGCAATTAGAGTCTAGTAATATTAAATTGAGTTTAGATAAAACGGCGATGGACTGGGACATGCATTTGTTCAATGAAAAATTGAATGCTATTATCCGCTGGCCATTTGATATCACCGACTCGAAGGTAATTTTAAATTCAAAATTTGAAAATTTTGACTATACCGTGTTGTTCCCATTTATTGGCGCGGAAAGCCTGCAAGGTGATTACCTTGGTAACTTAACGGGTGAAACGGCATTAACAGCAAGTGATACGCATTTGGGTGATCTTGATGGTAAGATTTCGATTGGTGATTTAGTCCTTCAGCGCGGCGATATGCGATTAAATTTAGCGGAAAAAGGTACTATTCAATGTAAGAAGGGTGAATTTTCAATTTCGGAAATGAAACTGGTCGGACCTGATAATATTATTGAACTTTCCGGTGAGGATTTCACCTTTGATCGATTAAATGTGCGTGTGAGTGCTAAATCAGACCTACGGATATTGCATTTCCTTGCTCCATTTTTAGAAGAAATGAGCGGACCTTTTGAACTCGGTGCACGTATTTCTGGTCCGATGAAAGCGCCGCGAATACTGGGGCAATCTGTTGTACAAGATGCGTATATTAAAATCAAAAATTTTCCCCATCCGTTTGAGAAAGTAAATACGACGCTTGTGTTTTCGCAGTCAAAAATATTCGTGCAAAATTTAAAATCTAACTTTGCCGGTGGTATTGCAAAAGCCGATGGTCAAATAGAGATTGTCGGACCTAAGAGTGTTCCATTGTTTTTAAATATCAAAGCCGAAAATGTGAACTTGAACATTCCGGATAAAGTGCGTACCAGCGGAAATGCTAACTTGGTATTGTCGGGAAAATGGTTTCCGTTCCTAGTGGCAGGCAGCTACAATGTTAGCGGTGGGATATTCGAAAAAGAAATCGGCGGTGAAGAAACCGGTCAAACTACAAAACAAAGTATTTATCTGCCTAAATCTTTGAAAGAAAAAACTTTTGATCCTTTAGCGTTAGATATTAATGTATTTTTGGATAATAAATATTTGGTTAAAAATTCTCAAGTAGATGGATTTGCAACTGGCAATGTTCAGTTGCGTGGACCGCTTTCAAATATCTTGTTGTTTGGAAAAATAGAATTAGAAAAGGGAACAAAACTGTACTTCAAAGATAAAATATTTGAACTGCAAAGTGGTATGCTAAACTTTGCCAATCCTAACGAAATTAATCCAGATCTGTATATTACAGCGTCTGCTCGTGTCAGTGAATACGATATCAATATTCTTCTTCAGGGCCCGGCAAAAACGGCGGGTATTAAAATGAGTAGTTCACCGCCGCTGGCAGAAAACGAAATTATCTCGTTGTTAGCGTTGGGGATAACATCGTCTCAATTGGAACAAAACGTACAGTCCAAAGATCAGGCGACGCAAACGGCGACAGAATTAGGTGCAGCCGTGCTATCCCAATCGGCTTTAACTAAAGGAATCAAAAATAGGCTCGGGCTTGAAATCCAATTTGTAAATCAATTCGATTCGACTAAAAATGCGGCAGTATTGAAAGCAACTGCTACTAAAAAAATAACAAACAAGGTTCAAGCCACCGCCAGTCGAGCATTGGGTACAGATCCGACCACTGAAGTGAAAATCCAATATTTCTTCAATAACAATGTATCGGCGATTGGGAACTGGGAAGGACGCCAGTTTGAGGGAACGGAAAATAGCGATCGTCAGTCTCAGAGTGTGTTTGGCTTAGACTTAGAGTTTAAACGGGAGTTCAGATGATACAACCGTTTAAAGGGCTTATCTTTACAATTGCCATTCTGTTTTTGAGTTTAGCTGTGCATGCGCGTGAACTGAAATTTGTGAATGTGCCGAATGATATCCAGGCTGAAATCCAGGAAAAATATAAGACAGCCATTGCAAATGGTATTAGTTACGCGCAAGTCGATGAAATTATTCGCACTATTCATTTGAAAACGAATAACGAATTGATCGAGGTTTATCAAGAGGGCGAAAATATTGTTATCAATTTGGTTAAGTCGACGCGAGTTAAGCGTGTTACGATTTCAGGCAATCATGCCCATTCTGACGGTGAGTTAAAGCAGATCATTGGTTTTAACGAAGGCGATATTCTAGACACAGATATTGTCCTAGACGGTGCGGAAAAAATTCGAAAATTCTACAACGAGACCGGGTTCTTGAATACTACTGTCAATGTCGAAATCCCAGATTCTGCGGATCAAAACGTCAATGTTGAAATCACTGTGATTGAAAGCAATCCCACGCGAATTAAAAATTTAGAAATAAGAACGTCGAATTTGGATTTAAAAAATGAACTAGGACGCAAACTTAGGAAATACGAAAAAGAACATTATACAGAAGAACTGGTTCAGAAAATTAAGGACACAGTGAAGGAATACTTTCAAGACAACAAAATTCTGCAGGGAGAAATAGTAAAGCTTGAAACCAGTTTTGCAGATAATGATACCGCAGTTAATTTGGTATTGCATATCACGAATACCAATAAATTTACTTTTGATTTTGTTGGGTACAGTGAATTTTCACGCATAAAATTGAACCGGGTTTTGGACGTTGATAACTATACTTCAACGAATCCTAACGTTGCCGCCGAGTTAGCATTGCGTTTGAAGAATTTTTATTTGTCTCAAGGTTATGCACGCGTTGAAGTCCAAAGTGAAATGACGGAGACAAAAAAGTTTGAACGTAGAGTCCTATTTAAAATTAATGAAGGTCCTAAAGTTTATATAGAGAAAATTATTTTCCAGGGGAATTTTAAAAAGGAAACGGCGTTCTATGAAGCTTTGTTTGTGCAAGTGTCAGAAGAATTGTTGTCGGATAAAGTCTATGTTCGTGAAAGCGTAGATAAAGTCGTTGCTAATTTTGAAATTGAAATGCAGAACCAAGGTTACCTGGCGTTTGACGTTCCCAGTTTTCGTACCGTGTTTAATACTAAAAAAGATAAAATCAGTCTTTATGTAAATATCGAAGAAGGTCCGCAGACGATTGTGAATTCACTAGCGTTTGAGGGTAATACCAACGTTCCAGAAGACGTCCTGACTCATCTTATTGGATTGCGCAAAGATATGCCCCTTGAACTTTCAAAATTAGAACGATCAATCTTATTGATAAAAAACTATTATCAAGAACAAGGTTATTTGGAAGTCGCAATATTGAACGAGAAAGATTCGTTAGTGACCTATAATTCTGATAATACTCAGGCTAAATTATTATACAAAATATACGAAGGTCCAAAAGTCCGTGTTGCTAGTATAGCTACTGAAGGAAATTTGTACACGAAGGACGAAATCATTTTCATCGAACTTGAGTTTCGCCGGGGCGATATTCTAACGCCGGCGAAAATTGAAGAGTCTGTTTTGCGTCTTCAAAAGACCGGATATTTTAGTACGGTGGAAATTAGAACGCTAGAACAGCGAACGACTCAGGCCGATCGCACGGTAGTAATCAAAGTGACTGAACGTGACCCAGGGGTATTTACTTTGGGCGCGGGGGCGACCAATGAACGTAACGGAACACTACGTGGGTATACCGGGATTGGCTATCGAAATATTGCGGGAACTGGTCGTGGCGTTTCGGCACGGTTAGAGGGGAACTATAATATTGCTGATATTAAATACCCGGAATTGAAAGTTATTTTTGGCTATGTAGAGCCTTATTTGTTTAATTCTAGATTGCGTGGGCGCGTGAATGTTTCGCGATCACGTTACGTTAGTATTTCTGACAGCAGTCAGGGAGTTGAAAGCAATCAGTATGTTTATTCGTTAGAAAAAGATATTACGTCGCATGTGACCGGTATATTTGAAGTGTACAATCTAGAACAGTATCGCGATTTTTATTTACATGATAACCCAGATACCGGCGGCACAAACGAAGACAATCAGACAATTAGCCAGCAAAATATCGCTTCTATTGGGCCAACTATCGATATCGATTTTCGGGACAACCCGTTCTTGCCAACAAAAGGTATTTTTTCACGTTTGAATTTTGAATACGCAAGCCCGTCCCTGGGGAGTTCGTCTACGATCGAATACTATCGTTTTACGGGGTCTTTCACACACTATTGGCCATTCGTGAAGAATTGGGTGTGGGCGCACAACATACGCTATGGCTACTTAGAGAATTTAAACAAAGATCCAAATGGTGGCGTGCCGTATTCTAAAAAGGGTTTTATTTTGGGTGGTGGCTCAACAATTCGCGGTATTGCTTACGGTTCCCAAGAAGTTCTTCCGAACGATGTCGATTTAGGTGTGAAAACAAATAACTATTTTCTAAAAACGAGTGCACAGCAGGCGTTATTTAAATCGGAAATTCGCTTCCCAATTTTCGGTAACTTCTATGGCGGAGTATTCTACGATGGCGGTTCCGTGAAAATTCGTGACCTTGTTTTCCAAGATGACTATCGTGATTCGGTTGGATTTGGACTTCGCTACAATACCGTAGTGGGAGCGCTTAATATGGAGATTGGTAAAAAGCTGGACCGTCGATTAGGCGAAAATGAATACGAGTTCCATTTGTCTTTTGGAACGTTTTAACTATCGGAAATCGTGAATGCGCTGTAAAATGCGATTCAATTTATCTAACTTAGCTTGTTTGGATTGTTTGCGAATGGAAGCCCGATGGTCTTCGTCTTGTGCTTCAGTTACAATGAAACTTGGTTGAGCTCGCGTTTTCAAAACTTTTTGTCGATACAAAAGATCTTTGTCTTCGGGATAGTCTTTTAAACTGTTCTCAAGGAGTGTGCTGGCTTGCTTCAACTGATTTCTAGCAATGAAGGCATCGACTAAGGAGATAATTCTTTGCAGGGTTCTTAGATAAACCAAATCAGATTCCGGTCGGTTGGGCTCAATCACTTGGCTACGAGTGCCTTCTACGTCTGGCGCGGGTTCTGGTGTCACGGTAAGGCGTTTGAATTCAAACATATCGTCTTGGAAATCACGAGCCGACATGCTTTCGATTCGTTCCAAAATCTTTTTCACTTTGGTATGATATGGGTTTAGAAGTAATACCATTTTAAACGATTTAATGGCGTTCGAAGTGTCACGTTTTTCTAGGTAGATTTCCCCCAGAAGCTGGTGAGCTAAAATGTTGCTACCAGACAATTTCAGGGCTTGAGTCAACGCTTTTACGGCCTCATCCCAATTTTTTTTATCTTTTAAAATTTTACCCAAGATAACCCAAGCACTTGTGTGGCTGGGGTGACGGCGAAGTCCCTCTTTGCATACTTTTTCAGCTAGGTCGATCTCACCATTTTCGCGATAGGCTTCGGCCAGCGGGGCAAAGACCTGCGAATCGGGTGTCTTTTTTAATACACCTCGGTACTTCTCGATTATGTCTTTTGGGTAGTTCGCCATATTTTTATACTACACTCAGTCAAAAATGTTTCAAGGATTTTGCCAAAAAAGCTCAGAGATGATTGAATCCAAGAATGTCTATCATTCTTGGGATTGATCCCGGTTCGCAAATCACAGGTTTTGGAGTTATCGATGCCTCTATGCAAAAAGGTGTCGACAAGCCGCGTGTCCTTTCCCATGGCATAATACAATTAAAAACCGGTTCGCTGACGTTTAACGATCGCTTATTATTACTTTCAGAGAATTTGGATCGCATTTTAAAAAAATACCAACCAAATATCGTTGTCGTGGAAAAGCTATTTTTAGGTAAGAACCCGGACTCGGCCTTTAAATTGGGCCATGCGCGGGGGATATGTATTGCCAAAGCCATGGAAAGTCGCAGTGCTATTTTCGAATACACCCCGCGAGAAGTAAAAAAAACGATTACAGGATCGGGGAGTTCAGATAAGATCCAGGTGGCCGAAGTTTTGAAGTTTATACTGGGAATTAATCACTTTGATTTCCTTGATGCTTCAGATGCGTTAGCTCTTGCCTATCACCACCATTGCGTTCACAAAGCTAATATGGTGATTAGCCAAGCCAAACAGAATTAGTGTAGGGGATATACATGATTGGTTTTCTAAGAGGGGACGTTGTAGAACTGCAGCCAGAGTATTTTATTTTGGACGTGCAAGGTGTCGGTTACGAAATTTATGCTTCTTTGCAAACCATCGCGCAAATTTCTGAGAACATGAATAAAACTATTTCGATGTGGATCTACACCCATGTTCGTGAAGACGCGCTGACTTTATTTGGTTTTCAATATCGTGAAGAAAAAAATCTTTTCCTATCGTTGTTAAAAGTAAATGGCGTCGGTCCAAAAATGGCCATTGGTATCCTGTCTGGCGCACCTTATGACAAATTAGTTGAGATGATTGAAAATTCTGATGCTAAAGCCCTATCAAGCTTGCCACGTGTTGGAAAGAAAACAGCAGAGCAAATTATTTTAAGCCTTAAAGGTAAACTGGTCCGTGTTCCCGAAAAAACTGTGGAAGTGTCTCATCAACGTCAGCAAGTTTCATCTGCGTTGATCAATTTGGGTTTCAAACCGCAATTGGTGGATGAATACGTTAACCAGCTTTCAAAAGAATTATCGGTGGAAGAATCTATTCGTGGCGGATTGGCCAAATTAACTCAAGTTTAGGAAGTTATGGAAAGAATATTAGAGTCCGTGTCATACGAAGAAGAAAAAAAATGGGAAAACGAACTGCGTCCGCAGCAGTTTTCCGATTTTCCTGGCCAGCACGATATCAAAGATAAATTGAACGTGTATATTCAAGCGGCTAAAAAGCGAAAAGAGCCATTAGATCACGTGTTATTGTTTGGACCTCCCGGATTAGGGAAAACGACGCTGGCTAGGATCATCGCCAATGAATTTGGCGTGGATTTCAAGATGGCCTCGGCTCCCTCCATTGAAAAGAAGGGGGATTTGGCAGGGTTATTAACATCGTTAAAACCATACTCGGTTCTTTTTATCGATGAAATTCACCGTTTAAATCGCACATTAGAAGAATATCTGTATTCCGCTATGGAAGACTATTACATCGACATCGTTACCGGCGATGGCATCGGGGCGCGCTCAATGAAATTTCAATTGAGTCCGTTCACATTAGTCGGAGCGACCACTCGTGCCGGCGCATTGAATTCGCCATTTAGAGATCGATTTGGAATTGTGGAACGTCTGCAGTTTTATGATCGGGCCTCTTTGCAAAAAATTCTGGTCCGTAATGCGGGATTATTGAAAATGAAACTTAACGACGATGGAGCTGAAGAAATCGCTCGTCGGAGTCGCGGAACACCTCGTATCGCGAACCGTTTGCTTAAACGGGTGCGGGACTTCGCCGATGTCCAAGGTGACGGTGTGGTCAATCAATCCCTAGCTGAAAACGCGCTAAACCGGTTGGGTGTAGATAAGTTAGGGTTAGATCTTATGGATCGAAAACTTTTGACTTTAATATATGAAAAATATAACAGCGGTCCGGTGGGCATTGAGACCCTGTCAGCCGCTCTCAGTGAGGATAAGGACACGCTAGAGGATGTTTTTGAGCCGTTCTTGATTCAAGAAGGTTTCGTTCAAAAAACGCCACGTGGACGTATCCTAACTGACTTCGCTAAGAAAACACTTTTTAACGGTTAAGACTAACGGGTAGATCATGTTTTTACAAAAAACGATTCGAACAAAAGCAATAGTAGAAGGGGTTGGTATTCATTCAGGGGATCGTTGTTCTTTGACGTTCAAACCAGCTCCAATTGATACTGGGGTTCATTTTGTTCGCGCCGATCTTCCAGGAAAACCATCGTTAAAAGTCAGCAGCGAAAACGTCCAAGCGACATCCTACCAAACATCCATAGGCAATTCACATTTTACGGTCGCTACGGTAGAGCACTGTTTGTCGGCTTTGTCGGCTCTAAGAATTGATAATTTAATCATCGAATTAGACGGACCTGAAATTCCCATCTGTGACGGAAGTTCAATTGAGTTTTACAACGCCATCCAAAAAGCGGGCGTGATCGAACAAGATCAACCGCGAGAATACTGCTACATCAAAGAGCCGATCTTTTTATCCGACGGTGACAAACAGGCCTACGTGTTGCCGTATCACGGTCTGCGTTTAAGCGTAACGATCGATTTTCCCCATCCTGCGATCGGCATGCAAAAGATCGATATCGATGTGAATGAATCATCATTTGCGCGTGAATTAGCACCGGCGCGTACATTTGGGTTCTTGAAGGATGTTCAATTGCTGCAATCAAAAGGTTTAGCCAAGGGCGGTAGCATGGATAATGCGATCGTTTTGGATGACGAGAAGATTTTAAATCCAGGTGGTTTGCGTTTCCCTGATGAGTTCGTTCGCCATAAATGCTTAGATGCTTTGGGTGATTTAGTGAACCTTGAAATGCCATTAATGGGGCATGTGGTCCTGCATAAAGCCGGTCATGATTTAATGAACAAGTTGGTTCAACTGATAAAGAATTCTAAAGATAAATATCGTTATGTTGAGTTAGGCGCGGATATATCAGAAGAAGTGAAGAAGTTCTCGTCCTGGGCGTTATAGGCCCTGTAATTTATGCAGGTCGCTAAGTACAGACTGTTGATTTAGAGTTAGATATCTACGATGATATGACTTCCAAAAAATAATTAAATTAATGTAATAGGAGCACGCACATGAACAAAAAAAGAAAACAGGAAATCGCAGACTTAGTAAAATCTGGTAAATCAGGAAAAGAAGCTTACGAGGCTACGAAAAAGAATTCAAAACCAGCAGCTAAAACAACTAAAAAGAAAACGGCTAAAAAAGCCACTAAGAAAAAATAGGGGTCACATATGATCGTTGGGGTACCTAAGGAGATTAAAATTAGCGAAAACCGCGTTGGTATTACTGAAGCGGGCGTTAAGCAATTTGTAAAAGAGGGTCACACAGTCATCATTGAAAAAGATGCGGGCGTTGGATCTTTGATCACAAATGAACAATACGAAAAAGCCGGTGCTAAAATCATCGACACTAAAGCTGAAGTGTACAAAAAAGCAGACATGATCATGAAGGTGAAAGAACCACTTCCTGATGAATATGAATTAATGCGTGAGAATCAAATTCTTTACACGTACCTTCATTTGGCCGCTGAACCTAAATTAACTAAAGTTCTTGCTGAAAGAAAAGTAAAAGCCGTTGCCTATGAAACTATCGAATTAGCGGATCGTTCACTTCCGTTATTAAAGCCAATGTCAGAAGTAGCTGGTCGTATGGCAACTCAAATCGGTGCTTACTATTTACAGCGTGATCACGGTGGTAAAGGTATCCTTATGGGTGGCGTAACTGGCGTTAAACCAGGTAAAGTGACAATCATCGGTGGTGGTGTTGTCGGAACTAACGCCGCTAAAATGGCGATGGGTCTTGGCGCTAACGTAACTATTCTTGATGTGGATACAGCTCGTTTAGAATATTTAGATGATATTTTCCAAGGTCGCGCGCAAACATTATTCTCGAATGTTAAAAACATCGAAGAATCTGTTCGTGAGTGTGATTTGCTAATCGGCGGTGTTTTGATCACGGGTCAAAAAGCTCCTATGCTTGTAAGCAAAGAATTAGTATCGCAAATGTCTAAAGGTTCAGTCGTTGTTGACGTTGCGGTTGACCAAGGTGGCTGTATCGAAACATGCCGTCCGACGTCTCATCAGAACCCAACATTTGAAATCGACGGCGTGATTCATTACTGCGTTCCAAATATGCCAGGTGTTGTACCAAGAACATCGACCTATGCGTTAACGAACGTGACTTTGAAATACGGTTCGATGTTAGCTGCTATGGGCGTAGAAGACGCTGTAGCTAAAGACAAAGCGTTATTAAAAGGTCTGAACGTATACAACGGTTATGTATGTTACGAACCGGTAGCTCGTGACTTACACATGGAGTACCGTCCATATAAAGTTTAATCGTAGGCTAGCGTTTTATTCCTTTGGGATAGCGATAGATTTTACGTTTTCCATATATCTTAACGAAAGGCGCTCTATGAATAGTAGAGCGCCTTTTCTTTTTGGGTTGGTGTGTTTTTTCCGATTTGGATTTATCTGATAGTTGCGTCCTTTTTTGCGGGCCGTGTTCGTTTGAAAGGGTTTGTGTCGAAAATATAAAAATGTAGAAAAGAATCCATCTACTCATGTGTGGAGCCTTGTCGGAAGCGTAGGATGAAAAAATGAAATAGGTAAAGCAGTGCAAACAAGTAAATCCAGAAGTAGAATATAGGTAGCGAGAATTCATTTCTGTTGGGAATGATGGTGGTTCCTTGATTTAAGAAGTTAAACAGGTGTTGATTTAAAACTTCAGTTGCGTGGAACAAGCTCGGAGTATTCAGAATCCGGCCAATGAGCATGAAACCGGCTGATAGCAGCAGGGTTAGGCAAAATGGATACAATAAGATCATTCCGATGATTAGGTTCAATGGATGCGGATAACCTTTCGAAAAATTAAATGGAATTAAAAAAAGATAGAGGGTGACCATCGGTAACAGAATCTTCAGTGCCCGTGTTCGCTGTGAAATAAGCTCTTGCGAGAATCCTAACGCCAGCGAAACAGAGAAACTCAACCAGAAGCTGAGTGATGTCCACAAGGGTGCCGAGATCGCTAAACATAGCAGGCCAGAATAGAAACATAAGGAAGGCCCGCTGAATCGAAGATGGTGTTTCTTGGTTACAATATCTAGTCCCTGCTGCATCAGGCATCGCAAGCCGGGTGCTTGCAAACCTGTCATGAGGTAATAGGTTCCCAGTAAGAAAAATCGAAGCCACCGTGGCCATTTTAGCCATTTTAATGCCGATTCTAGAAATACAAAGTGTCCTCCGGAAACTACGATGGCGTGATAGAGCCCACTTTTTTGTAATGCATTTTTTTGCTGTGCTTGGGTGACCTTTTGGCCACAAATAAAGGAACGGCTTAAGTCATTGGGTGGACGATCTTTAGGATGAGTTGGCGTAAACCAGTTTAAGCATTCCTCATGCAGGATCGCCGAAAGCGGCTTTAACGGCTCGATCACGTCGAATTTAGCTTGAATGCTTAAAAAAAGAACAATTGGCAAAAGCAAGATCATCTTTGGTCGTGACATCTAAATTAAGGCCATTGTGTTTGTTGCCAGATTTTCAGGAAAAATACTAAAAACCTGTTAGGCATAAAACTTCGGATTTCCTGTTTTTTGAGCAAATAAAAACTCTAAAATGTGTATGACTATAATTGCAGCAAATAGCTCAAATCCTTGAAAATACTATGGTCCAAGGTCCAGAACAATGAGTTGATAACATTTTTTGTGGATAACTTTTCTTGATGTCATTTTTGTTTACGTGTCATAATTTGGCGAGAGGTCTAAATGATAAGAAAAGCGTGTTTAGTTTTGGGTGTATTCGGGGCATTGAGTTCAATGGCTGTCGTAAATAAGACACGCACCGGAAACTACGATGACTTGGTAAAAGAACTTGAAGGCATCAAAGATTCAAAAACAGATTTAGAATATTATTCTGAAATTATTGCTGACTATCAATCCGGTAAATATCGGACTTTAGCGATCCGTCTGAAAGGTTTTGCAAAGCGATTTCCTAAAAGTCCTTTCTTAGATAATGCTTATTATTTAGCCGGAAAACTGGCTTTGGAAGAAAAGAATTACAAAGACTCAGTTTCTTATTTCCAAAGGGTGATTTCAGAATATCCCCTTAGTAATAAAGTGGTTGCTGCTAAGTTTGGCAAGGCCATGGCCTACCGAAGTATGAATTTAAATAACCAGTCCCTAGCGGTATTCAGCGAGATCCGTCGCAAACATCCTCAATCTCCAGAGTTTTTCCGCGCAGAAACTGAGATGAAATTAGTAAAATGATTTTAAAACGTAGTGTGCTATTAGTTCTTTTAGTTAGTCTTGTTCTTCAGGCTCAAGAGGGTGAATTAACTCTTGACCCGAATGATATTCCTTTAACACCAGATCCAACTTTAGATGTTCCAACGGATAGCACGAATACGATTCAAGTTCCTAATTTAGATAATGCTGTTCCTGAACCAACAGCGCCAGTTCCAGATACGGTAACTCAGCCCGTGACCCCACCGCAAGCGGCGCCGACTCCGGCACCGGCACCGGTGGCGCCAGCCCCCGCACCTCGGATCGAAGAGCACAAACCAACACCTTCAAACTTAGAAGTAAAATCTGATTCAACGGCGGATTCTCAGAAAAAAGAAGAGCGTTTTAGTCGAGATTACACAAAATTTCACAAAGACAGTACGTCGGAACAAAACTGGGAAAAAGTAGTTGGGAAGCGTACGTCAGATACCTACATTGTTAACAAAGGTGATACGCTTTGGGATATTTCGGGAACTTTGTTTGGTGATCCGTTTTATTGGCCCAAAATTTGGTCTTTGAATAAAGACTTAATTTACAATCCGCATGTGATCTTTCCTGATATGAAAATTAAATTTTATCAGGGTAGCTCCAAAGCCGCGCCAACGCTAGCTACGGACAATTCAAAAACTCAGGCTCCCGTTGAAATGGCTCAGGTGGCAAAACATGAAGACGCCGTGACACCGCCAGCCGTGGGAACTGAAGAAACTCCAAAGAATATTCACATCGGTCGCGGTAGTCGCAAGCTACCTAAGTTTTTTCAAGATTACAAAGCTTCCGTAAAACGAGAAATTGAAGTTCAGGTTGAAGAACAAAAAGAAGCGCCGGTTGAAGCTCGTATTACGCAAGAATTCTACATAGCTGAACAGCCTATGGCGGCCGCTGGGCATGTTGTGGAAATTCACAATGATTACGGTTCTGCCGGTGACGGAATTTACGTTTTCATTAAATTCGACGGACAGCCCGAAGGAACGTACACGATTCTGAAGCCTGGACGACGGTTACGTCCACCATCGAAAGAAATGAACTACGATGTTGAAATTTATGAAACTGAAGGTGAAGTTAAAGTATTAGGCAAAGTGAATACGGAAGAAAACGTGTACCGAGCTAAAGTAATACGAACGAATACTTTGGTGTCGCCGGGATCGATTGCTGTCCCTGGAAAAATGAAGACATTTAAAATTTCAGATGCGGATAGAGAAACGACAGCCAGCAAAGGACGTATCATCGGGAACTTGAGTGATTTCGGAACTGTTGGCCAAGGCAGTTTTGTGGTGATCAATCAAGGGGCTCAGACCGGCTATCACCCCAACATGTCGCTTCCGATTTTTGAAGAGTTAGAAGTCCGTAATCGTGCCACATTAAAATCGTTTGTTAAGGAAAACCCTCAACGTATTGGAACTGTGACCATAGTGGATGCGACAGCAAATTATTCAGTAGGGTATATAACTAAAGTTATCGACGCGATTAGTGTGAATGACATTGTTGCGGTTGCGGAAGGTGGCGAGTTTAATCCTGGCGCTCCGCGGGCGGAAAATACCGGTAACGACGCGTTAGACGCGGCTCCGGCAACAGAGTCGGCACCGACGCCTGCCGAAGAAGCTCCTATCGAAGAATTTTAATTCGAACGGCGATCATCAGATTCCAAATTGAAAATCTAAAATGGGAATCAGTTATGCTCGGATGCCTAACTGATGTCGCCAATTTATCCATTTCTATTTTTCCTTTCCAAGCATAAGTTGTTTTTCCATTATCAGGATCGAGTTTTAGATGTCTTGCTTCGGCATCCATCGAATAACTACGGCATAATTAAAAAAGAAATCGAAGCGCTAAATCCAGAACTTGTTTTTGATACCTTTGCATTGTTGCGGACAGAACAACAACCATTTATCGACGGGCCTATTTGTCGACTCCGTTTTGGAGAGCCTGATTACCCAGTGGAATTTACGCAGCTCGTAGATCCGCCATTAGTGTTTAGTTATGTTGGCCAGCCAATTTGGAAGCAAGATAAAATTGCGATAGTGGGAAGCCGTCATCCTTCGCAAAAAACTTTGTGGTGGTTGCGTAAAGAATTGGGAACAGTTCTATCTAAATATAATTTAGTTTCTGTCAGCGGTGGGGCGATCGGTGTGGATCAATTGGCTCATCAAGCTAGTGTCGATCTAAAGATGCCGACAATCGCAATTTTGCCTTCAGGAATTAGTAATATGTACCCAAAAAATTTTACTTCTTTAAGCGAAGACATTCTAAAATATGGCGGTTGTATCTTGAGTGAATTTCAAGACCAGTTGTCGGTATACAGACATCATTTCAGTCATCGTAATCGGTTGATAGCAGCATTAGGGAAAGTGTCTATTATTGTAGAAGCGCGCGCCAAGAGTGGAACTGCGATTACTGCGCATCGTGCGTTAGAATTGGGCAAAGATTTGTTTGTGGTTCCTGGGCACCCCTTGGATGAAAGTTTTCATGGCAGCTTGCAATTGCTAAAAATGGGCGCTCATGTGATGACCGAATCGTCTGACCTCAGTTATTGGTTATAGTTGAAATAAGTATTTGCATAAAAAAATGGCGCTAGCTCGGTCCGTCGTCGTCACTCAGATCGGATCTAGCTAGCTAACTTGTTGGATTGCTAAAAAAATAAGCCAACTTCGAAAAAAAATTAAAAACTATTAAAAAAGTCTTTGATAAATTTTAACAGATTAGATTTAATTAATATTAAGGGAGGGGCGATGTCGTCACGGACGACGGTCGTGGTAAGGAAGCTACTGCATCGCTCTATTTTTTCCTTGTTCTTAAAGTCGATTATCTGACTTGTTTCTTCAGTAAATACAAACTGTAAAGTCCGAAAAGAATGTTGGGTGTCCAAATCGCAATTGGTGCTGGTAGAGCGTTTGAGCGGGCGATACCTTCAAAACTAACGTACAAAATCCAGTAGATAATAATGACGATAATCGATAGGACAAACCCACTAGTTTTTTGTTCTCGGCGATTGGCCTCGATACCTAAACCGACACCGACTAAAGCAAACACAAAGCAAAGAATCGTGATAGCCCAACGTTTATGGAACTCAATAACGAAGATATTGCGGTCTTCTTTACGTTGCATCTCGTCGTTTTTCAAATGATAGAGATCATTCAGGGTCATCGATTGCGGCGATTTTTCTTTGTATTCATTTTTCACGGGATCAATTAGTTGCAGATCGTAAGTAGAGAATTTGATTTTTGTGTGACTTTCTCCACCGCGATGGATGTCGCCATTTTCCAAACGAAGCAGCACGCGATGTCCAGGGTTGCTGGGATCAGGAATGATCTCGCCTTGTTTCGCAATGATGGTGATGGGTTTATCCGTATCACGTTCGTTGTAGATAAATAGATTCTTCAAAACGCCAGTGTTCGTGTCGACTTCATTAGCGTAAACAACTAAATCGAAAAAACCTTCTGAAAACGTCCCGGCCTTGACGGTTGCAGAGGCTTTAGTATTACCAAGTTTGGTGAACAGAACTTCAAACTGACGATTTCCCCAGGGTGCTAATTCAAACGATGTCTGACCCGAAACAACTGACACAACTAGCGCTAGCAACAATGCGGGGGCCATGATTGTCTTCATCGATAAACCGCTGGCTTTCATCGCAATGATTTCAGAATCTTGGCTTAGCCGTCCATACGTAATCAAAATCGAAAACAAAAGGCTCATAGGAAACAAAATCGGCAGCATTGAAATGCAAATGTACATCACGATCTCGCTGAGCGTTTGCGTTTCAACACCGTGAACAAGCGCAAATTCGGTCAGGCGCAGAACCTGAAACATAAGGATGACGAAAACAAATACGAGTAAGCCCAAGAGAAAGCTAGGTACCATCTCGAAAAAGATATACTGAATTGCTTTTTTACCTCTAATTACCGGCATAGACCATTGTCTCACTCGCTGAGGTTCTTTGAGAGAACCGTTGAATACCTAAAACCTCACTAATATTATAAACTTAATGAGTAAAATACTGCTTGTCTATGACGATTTTGCTGAGCTAAATGCGACTGAACTCTCTTTGAAGAAAAGCGGCTTTGACGTCATCGGCTTGACTAACGAATACACTATAAAAGATCAGATCGTTTCCTTTAATCCCGATATCTTGGTGGGCTTTGGAAATAGTCAGCGCGTAGGATCGTTAAGCGTTGGAAAAAAGCTAAAAGACATGAATCGCTGGACAGGGAAATCAGTTTTGATTTTCCCGAAAAGCTACGAACTGCCTGCGGAAGAGCTGCTTCGCATGCGTATGGATATGCTGCTGGAATCACCGATTTCGGTAATTCGACTCATCCAAATTATTTGTAAACTTTTAAAGTTAGATGAAAAGGCAGTCATTGAAAAATTAGCGAAATCATTTGCGAAAGATCGACATGATGATTTGGCATTTGCTTCTTATGATTCTGATACTGTGAAAGTCATTCAGCATATTCAAGGTGAACTTGAAAATTTCAACGCTGAAAAACCGCAGGCTCTGCCTGAAGAAAGTGCTCCTGCCATAGGGAAAGTCGACCAAGAAGAGAATACTGGAGACGTTGCTGTCGAACCCGAGCGCCCGATAAAGAAGAGTTTTTTTGAAGAGGAAAAATCAGAATCTCCCGTTGTTGAAGCTAAGTCGGATGATCCTTTCGCTGCGTTGATAAATGAACTTAAAGGTGAAGCTAAAAGCAATCCTAAAACCGAAGTTAAATTAGAACCCAAGGTCGAAGTTAAACCTCAAACGGCTAAACCTGCCGTCATTTTACCAGATGACGAGGTTTTAGATTTCAATGTTGTCGGACGTCAAATCAAAGACGAGGTTGCTCAAGCTGCCTCAGAACTCAGCGAAAAGGTAAAAAAATACACGCAGATGACCGCGGAATTACACCTCTACCCAGAGTCGACGATTAAAAAGGTTAAGGCTAAAAAACAGCTGAATAATCTAAAAAAAGGCTGGAGTGCCGATGAGTTAGAAGAGCAAGATAAAGCTCGCCGCGAGTTCGTTGCCGCGCTCATGAAATCCTCTAAGACCGAAAACTGAAGAAATTGCTTAGTTTTGAGCCACTTTATTCTGCGCTGGCTCCCAAATATAGACAATGTCTCTATAAAGGATTATTGTTGAGCTATCGGAGGATGAATCTATGGGTTCAACTACAAATACAGTAACTGACAGCTCTTTTGAAACAGACGTTCTTAATTCAAACACGCCGGTGCTAGTGGATTTCTGGGCCGAGTGGTGTGGACCATGCCGTGCTTTAGGTCCTAAATTAGAAGAGATTGCTGGTGAGATGGCTGGTAAAGTCAAAGTCGTAAAATTGAATGTAGACGAAAACCAAGAAACACCATCAAAGTATGGCATCCGCGGGATACCTGCGATGTTACTTTTTAAAGGTGGTACACAAGTAGGACAGTTGGTTGGTAATCAACCCAAAGATTCTATCGTTGATTTCTTAAACAGAAATATCGTTTAGTTAATGAATTTTTACAGCAAGCTTGATCATATCACACAGAAAAATAAATCGTTTCTGTGTGTTGGTTTAGATCCCGACTTGAAGTCTTTGCCCGAAGTTCTTTCGGGCAAAAAAAATCCTTTCTTTGAATTTAATCGCGCTATTATAGATGCTACGGCTGACTTGGTTTGTGCTTACAAACCTCAGAATGCCTATTACGTGGCTGAAGGTTTCGAGCGTGATTTAGAAATGACCTTTGAATATCTGAACGACAAGTATCCTTCTGTCGTAAGTATCTTAGATTCTAAGCGTGGTGATATTGATTCGACAGCAAAACAATATGCACGTGAATCATTTGATCGCTACAAAGCGGACAGTGTGACGTTGAATGCCTACATGGGCAAAGATGTGATCACGCCCTTTTTAGAATACGAAAACAAAGGTTTGTTCCTGTTATGCAAAACTTCAAATCCTCACGGTGGTGATTTTCAAGATTTGAACGTGGGCGATGAGCCTTTGTATCAGCATCTTGCACGTAAAGCTTCTAAAGAGTGGAATCAGAAAAATAATTTAGGTTTAGTTGTTGGTGGCACCTACATCGACGCCTTGAGGCAGATTCGACAAATGGATGCCAATATGCCGTTGCTGATTCCTGGACTAGGCGCTCAAGGCGGGGATTTGAACCAAATTCTAGATACAGCTAAACACTTAAAAAACAAACGCATCATTGTAAATGCATCTCGCTCTATCATATATGCCGGTAAGGGTGCCGATTTCGCAGATAAGGCCAGACAAAAGGCGCTGGACTATCACAACGTCATGAAGACGTTTATTTAGACTTATCCAATTCATTACTTCTGATAAAATAAAAGAATGGAAGCTGTTCGTTGCCGACATTTCAACGGTTATAAACCTTGTTCTAAAAGTTCATCCTGCAATGATCAATGTCATAGTTATTCACCTGCTGATAAAGCGTTATTGGTTATTCATCTAGGTGCGATGGGTAGTGTGGTTCGTTCGACGGCTTTGCTAAGAAAAATCAAAGAACAAAATCCAGATAGCTATATCGTTTGGCTGACTGAAAAGCCCAGTCACGAGATTTTAAAAAATCATCCGGCTATTGATAAAATTTTAGAATTAAATTTTGAATCGTTGCTAAGTTTGAAAGCGTTTGAATTTGAAACTGTGTATGCACTGGATAAAGATTTAAAGACGGCGGGACTGTTACCGTTCTTAAACGCCAAGACAATCAAAGGTTTTTCTGCGAATCCCATCACGGGCTGTATTCAGCCGATGGATAGTGATGCTCAAGAACTGTGGAGTATCGGAATATCGAATCAAAAAAAGTTTTTTGAAAATACGAAATCGGAAATTCAGTTGCTATTCGAAACGTGTGGATTTGAGTTTTCGAATCAGAAATATTGGTTGCAATTATCTGAACAAGAACAGCTTGGAAGTCAGCAACGTCGCCGTGAATGGTTGGGTGCTAAAAAGTATTTAATTGGCATAAATACGGGCTGTGGCAACGTGATTGCCTATAAAAAAATGTCGACAGCCTCGCAGATTAAATTGATTGAAAAAATCAAACATCGGCTGCCCCTAGCTCAGATTGTTTTACTTGGTGGAAAAGACGAAACCGTCATTAATGATGAAATACATAGGCATCATCCTGATGTGATTTTATCAGACACTCAAAAAGGTCTGCGTGATGGATTGCAAAGTATTTATGCCGTGGATGTGTTAATCAGCGGTGATTCATTTGCTATGCACGCAGGAATTGCATTTGATAAATTCACTTTAGCGTGGTTTGGGCCTACCTGTGCGCACGAAGTAGAGTTTTATGGTAATGGTGCGGCTATAAAATCTGACTTTGCTTGTAGTCCTTGTTGGAAGAGAGATTGTAGTATCGAGCGAATGTGCTATGATTATCCCGATATTGAACAGTTTGTGATCCATTTATTAGAATGGCAGCAAGCCAAAAAGGATAAAGAGAGCACCAGCGACGTTACTTTCCTTGATGTTTCTCTTTAAATAAAAAGAATGAACCATCATCATCAGATAGTGCCTTTTACTAAAGAAACTGCAGAGACACGTATTGTTGTTATTAACACGGCATTCCTTGGTGATTTGGTTCTGACCATTCCATTCTTAGTTTTATTAAGACAAAAATTCACTCGTGCAAAGATTGCTTTGGTTTGTAAAAAGGGGATTGGTGACTTCTTTTTGAAATTGAAATTGGTAGATGAAATTTTTGAAGTGCTAAAGGGATCAGGGGACGCCTACGCGGCAGTCGCAGAAAATATCAATCGGCAACCAGTGGATTTCTTGTTTTGTATTCATCGGTCATTTCGAAGCTATTTATTGTCGCTAAGAATCAAAGCTAACTGCCGTGTCGGTTATAAATTAAATTTTAATTGGTTTGGTTACCAGAGAAAAGTGTGTCGTAATCTAAATATTCCAGAACCACTCAGGATTCTGCAATTGTTGGCGTTAGTCGACGGAATGTTTGCTGATTTTTTTGCGACGGAGTCTAAATATCATAACTACAACGAAAAATTGAATACACAGCACATGGTGGAAGTTCCTCGCTGGGCGCACTTTCCGCATGTTTCGTTGCCGCCAGTCCATCATGAAGTGAAACCTGAGATTCAATCGATGTTAAATCTGTTGCCGGTAGGTGCTAAACGCGTCGCTGTTTTTCCTGGCAGCGTTTGGAATACTAAACGATGGCCAGTCGAGCATTTTGCCTCGCTGGTAGATCAACTCTTAAAACGTAATCATTCGGTGGTGCTGATGGGTGGGCCGGGTGAGGAAGTCTATGGTGATGCGATCTTTCAGAAATTGGGGGACGTTACGGGGCTTGTTAACCTGATTGGAAAATCGTCGGTGTGGGAATCGATTCTAATTTTGCATCAATGTGAACTCGTCGTTGCAAACGATAGCGCTTCGGCGCATTTGGCCGCGTTGCTGGGAAAGAAAATTTTGGTATTTTTTGGACCAACAGTTTTGGATTTTGGTTATCGTCCATGGGGCAACCAAGTGTACGTGATGGAAAACAATCAACTCAGATGTCGTCCGTGTGGATCACATGGACATAACGAATGTCCGATTAAGACTCATGTGTGTATGACGTCGATCAGTGCGGACTCCGCTTTTAAAAAAGTGGAATCCATTTTGGGTTAATATTATTGTTCGCGGAAAATATGTGTGCCTGGCGGCGCTACTTTCCAACCTTGCATTTGAATTAAGTTATTCAAATATTCTGGCGAATCGCTAGTAACCGACGCGTTATCTGGGTGCTTCCATTTTTGGGTTAGGTAGTACTTGAAACGGTTGTAATCTTGGTTGCCGCGGATCATGATCGTGAAAGTTTTGTTTTTCTCGTCATTAGGATCCTGAATTTCATTTCCTGACTGGGGTTGTGTTACCCAATAATACTGTTCTTGGAAAGTAAACGGTTGAGTGCTTTTCGCTGACTGACAGATCAGCATACCTTTCTGAGTTAAAGTCAGTTTTTCTTCAGCAGTAACACTCGATTTAAAGAACTGGCTGTAGTCGATTTCGCCATCCCATAGTTGCAAGAGCCATACTTTGCTGGAAGGCTGGAACAATCTTGAGTTTGGCTTGATGGAAACACAGTACTGGTAGTCCGCAGACTTAATTTTGAACCGGCTTTCTGTTACTAACAAATTAGATCCTTCGCTTAAACCAATAGAGTTTGAGTCGGATTTAGATGTCGATCGACTAAAATCCAAAGACGAATAAAGTTCGGCACCGACGGATGCAAAGTTGCCAACCTTCACGCCGCCACCAGCTTTAGCACCAATACCCATCGAGTTGCTAAAGCTTTCGCTGTACGATGTGCTTACCGAGAATGATGTGCCTAAACTGATGCCTTTTTCTGCGCCCGCACCAACATATTCAGAGCTAACGATCGATTTGATGAAGAAAACATGATCGAAATCAAAGAATGCTTTGATGTTGCCGTTAGCGGCGCTATTGCATGCACGGCTTAAAAGCATTTCACCTAAATTTAATTTTCCTTTCCAGTAAGTATTAAACCAGTATTTGCACAGTTGTTCCGAAGCTTTTTTGTCGAAATTAGATCTATGATTCGCTAACGAGCTGCGAAGAGCGTCGGCAAATGGTAAGTTTCCGATTTTAAGATCGTCTGCGTAGTCGAGTTTGTTTAACATCGCGTACACCTGTGGTGTCGCACGTTTCGTGTTCATGTCGATTGTCTTCTGACTCTTCGCTTTGAAGTCGGCTATCAATTTCGAGAAATCGAATTCAACGGTATTGTTAGCTGTTTCGATTTGAATGTGTTTAGTGTATTCAGAGCCAGAGTAAGATCTAAGTGTCTTGTGAGTTTCACCATTCATTACAATATCTTCAAAAAAGATAGGGTAAACTAAAGACGTCTCGTGGTTGATAATGTCTTCAATTTTCTCATTTGGATTCTTTAGTTTTAAACTGTAGTCTGTGTCCGCAATCACTTTATTATTCTTAATTGCTAAAAGCTGCAGGAATATTGTATTGCGAGTTAAGAACAAACGGTGATCAAGTAAGCGGAACGGGAATTCCGCGTAGACTTTACCTTGTCTGAGCATAACAGGAATATCTTCTTGGGCAATAACGACTGGTTTTTCTGCCATGTTTTTGTTTTTTGTTAACATGACTCTGAGTAAATAAGGACCATCAATCAAAGTCTCTAGATTGTTATCGAAGTCGTGTTTCAAATCACTTGGAACTTTGACCCGTGGGTGAATTTCAATACCCAATTTCTTAGGGGCACTGAATTCTAGCAGTGAATTGATAGCGTTGTTGTAATCCATCACATGTGTTTTGATACTAAGGTCTTCTAAAACCACTTCAGAACGCTTTGGATTTTCAGTGTCACATGATGTACTCATAACCTGCGGTTTATCGATTTCGGATTCGTCTTTTCCGCCGAAATACTCATCCCAAGGATTGATATAGTAGTAACGTTTGATTTTCAGATTATAATCTGGGTTTTCGATAACTACATAGCCTTTAAAGTATTTTCGACATGCGTAGATGTCATATTCAATCTCGTCCGTCCAGTAGACGCATCCGTTGGTGTTACTAATAGTTAATTTTTTCTCTTCACCAGGAACGTTTTCATTGGTGCTGAACCCACGAACTTTAAAGTTTTGGAATGCCAATGGGCCACCTAGTAAATTGTTGTTAAAACATATATGAACTGGGTAGGTTACCGTGCGTTTGTGGTTTAATTGCTGGATACCTTTAACTGGAGACGAAATTTCAAGCATACCCCAAGCAATTGTTGAGTCGGCTTTTCCTGATCGACCAGCCGATGTCTTTTCATCAACTTCATCATCCGTTTTGGCACCTTTAACATCTGACATATAAGTTTTGTTTACAGGCAACTGAGTTTCAATTTCCTTTATAGAGGCATCGCTGGGTGAGATTTTAAGGAATGTTGTCGCACGAATGTTTCTGAAATCACCTATTGGGAATACCCCTACGAATGATTTAAGATTCGGGACCGATTTGCTCGGCTCTATATAAAGACGTAAGAATAAACTACCACGAGACGGTGGGCCACCTTTAAATGTTAGTATTTTCGTAAACGATAAAATACCTTTTTTCATCTGTTCATCTTTGAAATTGCCGCTAGCTAACACTTCATATGTATTTTTTTCGATTTCGCCGCCAACAAAATAACGATGTATGATTTCAATTCTGCCAGAGAAAATACCATATTTTAACGAGTAGGTAGAATCATCGCCGCTTGTTTTTTTGGTTTTGATAACTGGATTTACGTTGAAATCATAACGTAATTGGTAACGATTTTTCTCAACATCACCCATTTTTTCGTCGTTTACGAACATGCGACCGTCTTCTACCCAGAGATCGTAGCCTTGTTTTTGTGACTTGCCGGAAAGCTTTGCAGCTACAGCATCGGCATCCACTAGTGGTTCTACTTTAGTTTTCGATAAATCGATCGCGTTGTGATAATTTTCCGTATCCCATGGATTGATGGCGTACGATACTTTGTAAGAGCCAGTGTGCAATCCTGCCGATTTAATTTTTCTTTCGTATTTAATAAATACGGGATCTGTTAAATACTCGAATGCTATTTTTTCGTTCCAAGATAAACACCCAGATGCATCTGTTTTTATTTCTTGATTTAGTTCTTCGATTAAAAATGGATGATTAAGCACAGGTTTGCTGTGGCGCAAATCACGAATACACGCTTTCATCACATAGACACGCTCTTTCGGTAGAGAGATACTTTCGTGCAATGATTCGCTAACTAATCCACCGGTTACTTCATCAGCATAAAATGAACCTTGAGCATCGCCACCATCCGTGCGCTTCTGCGTGTCGGGCAAATTACACCCGGCCAAGAATAAGATAGATGCTAGTGATAGAAAAGCTATCTTAAAGAGCGACATTCAAAACCTCGAAGCGTAAGAAATACATTTTTTCATCAGATTGTGCTGGATTTTCAACTATGAGTTTTGCGTCACTGAAATAGAACGTGACTCGAAAGTTTTGTTTCACATTTTTCCATGAAGCTATGAATTCATAACCCATATGATTAGTCGCAAAATAGTCTGTGTTCGAGTATGCGCCTACGGTCGCATCGGATTCTATTCTATATGTATAACCAGATAATTCGATATCGTGATTTCCAAGTAATGTGTAGCCGCCGCCGCCGCCAGCTCGATAAGCTTGGTTTACTCCTTTTGGTGCACCTTGGTTTTCTAAGAGCGAACCCGCACCTAATAAGTAAGCGGCTTTGTAGATTCGTCTTTTAAAAGACAGATCTGAATCTAAACCTTGATATTCGTATTTAAAAGCGCGTTCTGTATCGGAAATACGTGTGTCCGCCGACGTGTTACCCGCGACTACACTAGCTGTCGATACACTTGTGGGTAACTGTGAAAATTTGAAATAGTTGGCTTTAGCTTGGACGATGTTTTTATCGCCAGTTTCCCATGTCGATGTTAAACCCACCGAGTTTAACATCGGCGAAGATTCCTTTTCATTTTGATCAGAAATTGCAGAGCGAGAATTAGGAATTACAGTTTGTCCTTGAACACCAAATGTCCATGGACCGTTAGAAATACTTTGTTTAGCTTGGCCGCCCATAAATGCCATTTGGTCATCCACAAGTAACATCGAGAAAATTTCGTATTGATCGAAAATACCAGCCGCTACGTAGCTTTCCTTCATCCATTGGTAATAAGCCGCCGCGTGCTGGATGCTTAATCGATTATCTAGTGATTCAGCTCCATCTACACTTTGGACGTGGCCAGAATGTAAACGTGCGATAGGATTCAGTTTCAAATAGATCGATGTGTTTACGTAGTATTTTAAGAAGTAGTTTAATTTTAGCTGAAGGACGTCCATCTTCGCGAACTGACTTTCATAGCTGGTCGCGCGCAAACCTAGGCGTAAGCTAGATTCGTTGGATGGAGTACCTAGGTAGCCTGATGGCGTATTCGCAGCTGTTGTAGTATTCATTTTTGACAAAGGTTCTTTGCGAGTTTTGCGTGTAGAATCAAAACCCCAAGTTACAGAGAATAGAAACAATACAGAGACTGCGAACCAATAGTTTCTCATATTGGACTAAATGTGCAAAGACAGGGCCTTTTATGCGAATTGTAGCGGCATACAGCCACCTATATGGCCTATTTTCCTTGCCAGTGACAATTTAGGTAAGCATTTTGAAAATTTTTGACATGGGTGCCAGCCTACTTTTCCGGACGCGCCGCTTACGGAAAAGTAGGCTGGCACCTTAATTCGTCTCAGATTGAGACGCTAATTGGGAAATTGAATTTCTGCTAATGTGCGATCGGTTGAGTTTTGATGGTTAAGCATGAGTTTTGTTAGGGAATCCGTTAGCTGTGTCCGTTCACTATCAGTGATATTCGAGTGAAGCTCTAACAATTGTTCTAGCTCGGTGGTGTTTTGAATCGGTTGAACCCAATTACTTTTGTGATTTGGAATTGTGATATGGCTAAACTCGATCGCTTCGCGGTTGTTTGTGTGGAAAGGCCCGACACAGACGGGTTTGAAGAAACTCAATGGTTCCATCACGGAATGAACTTTAGCTTTGAAGGAGCCGCCGACAAACGCGAGTTGGGCCCATGCATAGAGGTGAAATAAATATCCATATTGATCGACAATTAAAACATCCCAAGGTGGCGAGTCGGATTGTTTAGTGTCTCGGAGTTTAGAAAAACGAACAGATTTAAGTTTGTTCGTCAGGCAAAACTTCTCAAGTCTGACCAAAGTTTCCTCGTGCACTTCATGCGGGGCAATTACTAAACTCCATGTTGTGTTCAATTTGGCGAAAGCGGGCAACAAAACGGCTTCATCTTCTGTCCAAGTGGACCCCGCCACGAAAACTTTTTTTGTCGATAAAAGTTTTGGTAAATCTTTTTTTGTGTTTTGCTTTTTGAAGAAGACTTGATCATAGCGAGTATCGCCCGTTACGTATATGGGAACACTCACATTTATAAAATCGAAATTTTTTTTGTCATCCTCGGATACGGTTAAAATCTTGTTTAGGTTGTTCAGTGCCGTGCGAGTCAGCGCCGTTAGAAACTGGCCTTTTTTGGCGCTGGATTCTGAATAGGTGGCAGAGAATAAATAAGTGGGCGTGCCTCGTTGTTTCAATTGAAGGCTGATTTCGGGCCAAACGTCCGTTCGTGCAAAAAGAAATAGTTTGAAATTAAACTTTTTCAAAAATCGGGTGACTAACCAAGGCAAGTCAATAGGTGCTGGTCCCACAGCGTCGACATCAGGCTGATTTATGACCGCTTTCAATACAGAGCTAGAAGAGAGCGTCACAACAATATTGTGTCCTGGATAACGTTCTTTGATTTTTCGAATGATCGGGTAGGCGTATTCAATTTCTCCACTGGCCGCGTGTATCCCGATCGAGCGACGATCGGGATTGAATGTCGAACGATAGTGAAATTCATTTTTTAAACGAAAACGAATGCCTTCGAAAATTTTGCCATTGAAATTAAGCGGAGCCAACAGGCGCGCTAATCCATAGACCAACGGAAGAACGAAAAAACGGTAAAGATTGAAAACTATCGAGTCCATTTTAACAATTCGTTCGCAACAGTGGATGGTTTGATGTCGACAAGGCATTGATGGTGAATAGGATTTACACACGGACCCTGTCCATGTTTACTGCAGGGACGACATGCTAACGGCAGTTCCATTTTTAACGTCGACGGTCGACTTGGAAAACCAAACGGCGCCGGGCCTAGCAATGCGAGACAAGGGTGCCCCAACTGTTCAGCAATATGCATAAGCCCGGTGTCGTTGCTGACTAGAGCTTTTGATTTTTTTATGATGGCGGCGTTAGTTTTGTAATCTAAGGCTCCGGCTAAATTTAAGCAGCGGCCTGGGGCTACGGCTTGGATGTCTTTTAGGAATTGATCTTCGGGGCCACCCAGCAACACAAAGTCAAAATCAGGTAGAAGCTGAATAAGATCTTTCCAATAATCTTTTGGCCAGCGTTTTAAAAAATAAGCGGCCGATGGTGCCAACGTAAAAAAAGGGCGTTTTAAGGCGCTGATTTTATCTAGAGCTTTGGTTTCCGACGAAGACTCCAGAAAGATTTGTGGTGCAGGTGGTAAGGATTTGTCAATGCCCCAAGGCTCAAGTGGTTCAATGAGGTCACGTTGCCCTGAAAATGGCATCTGGAATTTGTTGATTCTGAACTTAAATAAAAGGAAGCGTTTCCAGCGGTAAATGGGGCGCCTTATTTTGTGATTAAACTTTAGGAACGTCGACAGAGTGTAAATAATAAACGATCGCAAGTTGTTATGAGCATCGTACACATGAGTGAAGTTTTGTTGTCTTAATTTCCAAGCTAGTTTTAAGAGTTCCAAAAAGCCTTTTTTGCGGTTAAAAAGCCAAATGCGATCAATGTGCGGGTGATTTTCAAGTAGTGACTTATAGTCCTCGCGGGTAACCCAGTGGACGTCTGCGTCCTTGAAGTGATCTTTTAGTTTTGTCGGTAAACTCAGTGCCTGAGTGACATCGCCAAAGCTAGAAAATCGTATGAGCAACACTTTAGTTTTTGATTGCATGTTGTCTACTTTACTCAGATATTGGAAAATGTACATGAATTATTTATTATGGGTTTCGTTTTTCAGCTTATTTATCCTAGGATTTGGAGACAATATACGTGGCCCGCTGTTCCCTGAAATTATTCAAAGTTTTGATCTGACTGATTCTTTAGCAGCTTGGTATTTTGCCCTTTCTTCATTCATGTCATTTGTCGGCAGTTATGTGGTTCGTAAATACAAGTCGGTTTCCCAGTTGTTGAAATTATTGTATCTGGGCATTTTGTGTATCTTTACCAGTTTTGCCATTCAGCGATTTGCTACCAGTTATACCGTCGTTTTGTGCGGCGTTGTGTTTTTTGGTTTGAGTGTCGGTTTTTTAGGGGTCGCTCAGAATAATTTAGTTATTATCGGCACGAGTCCTAAAAATAGGTCGCGCATGTTGTCCTATCTGCATAGCATGTATGGAACAGCATCATTGCTGGCACCACTTTTTGTGGCTTGGCTTTCAAATCATCGCTGGCAGCAGATACTATTTTCTTTTTCTTGGGTGGCGCTGCTATTTAGCGTGGTTGGGTTTTATTATAACTCAAAAAAAGCCGAACGCATCCAGCACTTTTCGCAATTTCAAGAGGCCGAAACACATGGCCTTGGTAGTTGGTCTGAGCTTAAGATCTCTTTTGCTATTTCATTTTATGTTTTGGCTGAAATTGTAATGGGCACTCGACTGGCGTTATTCATGCGTCGTTATTATAACTATGATCTTTCTACATCAAGTTTATATGTGACTTTGTTTTTTGTATTTATGCTGCTGGGGCGGGTGGCGATTTCGTTTGTTCCACATCATTTTAATATTAAAAAACAACTGATGATGTCACTAACGGCGGCTTTCATTTTTATTTTGTTGGGACTGTATGTGCATCCATTTGCTTTGACATTGGCTGGCTTGGGGTTGGCGCCATTTTATCCATTGAGTCTGTCCTACGTTTCGCAATTGTATCCACATAAATCAACGACCATCGTTTCGTGGACTTTGATTATTCAAGGTTTTTCTATTGTGCTTATGCACTTGGGGGTTGGGAAACTGGCAGACCTTGTGGGATTAAAGTCAGCCATGTTGATAGGGCCGGTATGCTGTCTTTTAAGTTTTACAATTTTACTTTTTATTCGGGAGAGCAAGAATGCCTAAATTTTTCGCCGTCACGGCGCCTGGTTTTGAAGACGGTTTGGAATCAGAAATTAAGAACTTTCATTCTTTGTTTGGTTTTGATGACGGCTTAAAGATCGTTTCCTCACAGCGAGGTGGTGTTGAGTTTGAATCCGGCGTGAACGAATCTGTTTATTTTAATAATTATTCAAAATTGGCGACACGGTTGTTAATTCGATGGGATGAATTTCACTGTGTTTTTTTTAGTGATTTGGAAAAAAAACTAAAACAACGCTCGCTGGCTAAGTGGTTTAAAAATAAATCTCGTATTTTTGTAAAGGTGAACTCTAAGAAATCAAAGCTGGGTCAAGAGAAAAAAATATTTGAAGTGTTTCAACGCGTATACACGGATTTTGACTTGATTCCTAAAGCCAGCGAGGCCGAAGAAGACGATTTTACTTTGTTTGTCGATTTTTACGAAGACATGTGCACATTGAGTATAGATACTTCTGGTGCGGCTTTGTACAAACGTTCAATGGATAAAAAAGTCTCGTTCGGATCTATGCGTGAGACAATCGCCAGCTGGGCATTACTGAAAATGACGATGGCCGATTCGCCTTGGAAAGAGCCAACCGTATTGATCGATCCATTTGCTGGTTCAGGTACGTTACTTCTTGAAAGTCAAAATGTTGGGGTGAATCGTCAGCGCGAATACACGTATCAGAAACTAAAATCTTTCGACGATCTAAAGCCATTGAATGAAAACAAAATTAATTTTGCCAAGCCACCCTTTGTGGAATTGGTCGGAATCGAAGCGGACGAAGAAACATTTGAAATCCTGAAATCAAATTTGCAATCACTATCAAAAAAGGCTAAAGTTTCGTTGAATCATCAAAAAAATGAGAATTATCAAAAGGCTCATGACCAGAGAGTTTGGTTGTTTTCAAATTTACCCTATGGAAAGCAAGTTAAGTCAGACACATTAAAAACCATGTTTGCGTCGATGAAATCTGTTTTTAAACCCCAACTGATCGCGGTTTTTCACCCAGAACCGTTAAAAGATAGAGAAGCGCTGACCGCGCTTCATTTTCCTGTCGTAAATGGTGGTTTGAAAGTCACCCTATCGATTCTTACCTACAAGCGATAAGGGTACTGAAACTATTTACACTCGCTAGCTGATTCGCGAACTAGTTTTTCTTTTGTATCTGGAATTTCTCGAGTGAAAGAAAACTTCCCTGAAATTTTTGCGTTCTCTTTTTTAGGTTCATCAAATAATCGGCATGTGATGGTTTCTATTCGAGTCGGAACCTCTTTTGAAATTTTGACTTCTTTTTTGCCGATGCAAACACCGGTATCCGCGAGTTTGAATTTCTTGTCGGCACCTAGAACATAAGCCTTGCAGTCTTTAGTTTTTACACAGGCTACACTGCCGGTTTCCATAGAAAGAGCTGATTCATTTTTAATTGATGTTTCAGTCATACAGATGATGCTTAGGTCTTGAAGGTTTATTTTTTTTTCGCCAATCAATCCCAACGTAGTCAAATTTGTTGATGTTAAGTTGTCGCGTTGAGCAACTTCGAAAATAGCCTCTTGATTGTCGCTTTTTATTCGCACCTGGTACAAGTTTTTTAATACGAGTTTATCTAAGGCGGTCGGTGCAGAAACAGAAATCTCTAGTTTAGAGTCATCTTTTATTTCAAACTCTTTGTTTTCGGTGTCTTTAAGAACGAGTTTGCCTTTGATCGGTTCTTCCACTTTAAATTGTGCAAATAAGCTAGAACCAATTACCGTAGCTAAAACAAAAGTTTTCCAATTCATCATAGAATCCTCACAATCAATAGATTACGATTTATTACATTACAAATTGAGGACCAGATATTCTCTAGCTAGCGGCAAATATAGTGGGTTTGATGAATAGGGGAGCTGTAAAATTGTTAGACAGGTGTAACGGAGGACTTATTTCACGACTCTGCTGTTTAAAATCTGACAGTTTAAGGCAGTGGTCCTTTGTGGTAGCGTCTTTAAAATTCAAATAATGTATTTAGGAGTCATAGGTGAATCCGGCTATTAAAATTATTGTATTTATGTTGGCGGTAAGTTTTTCAACCATGTCGCAAGCCGCAACGGACGAAGATGTTGTTGTTGTAAAGCGCTCTGTAAAAGAGATTTACGAGGATTCTAGCGAAGCAAACCGTATTGGGAAAAAGTTTGATATTCATTACACTCTTTTGGGTATCAGTGCTAACAATGCACCGGCACAAGGGATCGGTGTTGGCTATTTCTTGGATCGAAACAAACAAGTTCTAGTGGAGGTTCGTAAGGGGAGAGGCGCCTATATGAGGTACCGATATGAATCTTACAATGGTGTTTCTAAGGAATGGTCAACGGATGCGCAAATCACTCAGGTGGGCGCGCACTTTAAGCATTATGTGGGAAATTCGTTTTACTACCGAGTGGGTGCCGATTACAGCAGTGTGGATTATAAGTATGATCTGAGTGGAAGCTATTATGGCGATACTTCGAGTTCTTATTTTAAAGGGACAGCGATCATCGGAAGTTTTGTTATTGGTAATCAATGGCAGTGGGAAAACTTCACCCTAGGTTGCGATTGGATTGGATTAGCGTCACCATTAACTTACACAATTTCGGGAGTTACTACGCCTACGACGGCTTCAGAGAAGTCGGACATGGAAAATGATCAGCGTATGTACGTTTCTGATAGTTCCGGAATTCTGTTGCGATTGTACCTAGGAGCTAGCTTCTAGAGCTCTGGACCTAGATCCTAGTGGGTAGTAATAATAAGAAACACTTATGCGAACCATAGAATCAAATGTCCTAGTCTGGTGATTTTTTCGTTTGCTATCTAGCCCTTAGTTTTCTTTAATTAATGCATCGGCTTTTGTCTGGAAGACGAAAGCCTAAAAAAACAAATCCAAGGATTAGGGTTTATGAAAACAACGAGTTTGATCTTAGCATCAATAGTTTTATCACACGTCGCTTTAGCAGAACGCTACATGGTGACTTTTAAGAATCACGACTTACATCAAGAACTAGTGTCGCAGAAAAACACAATGCAGCTTCAGAGTTACATGGCGGCTAAGGGTTACGCTTTAACGGTGGATAAAATTCAAACTCACTTGTCAGCGCTCAACACATCGGTGGTTAAAGATTTAACGACAAGCCAAATTGAATCTCTAAAGAAAAATAGCAATGTTTTATTTGTAGAAAAAGAAGTAAAACGCCCTCTGCCTTTCAAAGTAGGTCTTTTCAAAAAACCAATCTTGAATGACCAAGCGTTTCGTTTCTTCGAACAAGATCGCCCTTGGGGTATCAGCGCCATTAACACGGGTATTACTTGGAATGTAACATCGGGCGGAGCGGGTGCGCGCGTTCTTGTGTTAGACACGGGGATCGATCGTGATCACCCAGCTGTTCGCCCCAATTTAGAGAACGCGCGTGATTTCGTAGGCGATGATCAAGTCGGGTATGCTTATAAAGATACTGTTGGTCATGGAACGCACGTCGCGGGAACGATAGCGGGTGTATTAGAAAAATCAGGATTTTCGGGCGTAGCTCCGACAGCGCATATTTTAGCCGGTCGCGTGTGCGCTGAAGATGGCTGTTCTAACATCGCAATTGCGGAAGGTATCAATTGGGGTATCGAGCAAAAAGTAGATGTTATCAGTATGTCGTTAGGTGGTATTTGGTCACCAATGGCAGAACGTTTAGCAGTAAAAGCGGCGTACGACGCTGGAATCACATTAGTCGCTGCCAGCGGAAATGATGGCAACGGTACGGTGGGATTTCCAGCTGCGTTACCCGAGTGTATCGCCGTCGGCGCAGTGGATTCAAAGATGCACCGAGCGGAATTTTCACAATACGGTCCTGAGCTAGCAGTGGTAGCACCAGGAGTTGAGGTAACCTCTTCTGTTCCTCTCGGATCAGGCCGCGAAGCTTTGTTGAAAGTTTCAACGGATGCGACGAACTTTACAAAAATCAAAGGCGCTTCAATGCAGGGATCAAAAACGGAATTAAAACCGTTAACTGGTGATCTGATTTATGCGGGCCTAGGATCTAAAGATGAATTCAAGGCGATCAATGCCGAAGGCAAGATCGCCTTGATCAAGCGTGGCGAATTGAAATTCGTGGAAAAAGTAGAAAACGCAATTGAGGCCAAGGCTTCGGCAGTCATCGTATTTAATAACGAACCAGGCATGCTAAACGGGATGTTGACAGAAGATGGAACTGAAATGGCTATCGCTGCCTACATGGTTGAGCAAACGGTCGGTGAGGCCCTTTTAAAGCAATTGCAAACAGGTTCGGTTCAAGCGCAACATGTTTCCTTAATCACGAATTACGCATCGATGAACGGGACGAGCATGGCTACTCCGCATGTAAGTGGTGTGGTGGCATTGATGAAATCAGTCAATAAAGCGTTAACGCCCGCTCAGGTGAAACAAATTTTAATGGATACCGCTAAAAAAGTATCTGACGACACTGAGAATCAAACCGGGGCAGGGGTGGTTCAGGCGGATATGGCTGTACGCGCAGCCTTAGCTAGTCGTTTAACGCCATAGAATCCCTAAGGATCTGCGGCAGCCTTAGTAGCAGCCGTAGGCAGTGCAGCGACGACCATAGTATAACGAGTTCAGAGTCGTAGTCTCTGTGCTCATCTGGTACCAGCGGTTGCTCATAAGCATGATATCGTTTTTTGAGGCTGATTTAAGATAGTTTTCAAAATACACATTTAATTGATCTACATTATAAGTCACAGCGTTAGGATTGGAAGCTAGGTAGTTATTATAACCGTAGAAGTTATAATAGTAACTTTGGCCGTAAAATTCAGTAAGGGAAGCCAAGGTCCCAGCTTTCGCTGAATTACAGTAGGACTGACCTCTCATCGATACGCAGCGGTCATAGGCTACTCGGGCTTGTGAGATCTCGGTGTCTTTGTTGCCTTCATCTTTGTTATTGCAGGCAACAAGGAATAAGCTCGTTAACAGAGTCATAAAACTCATCATTAATATTGATCTCATAGGGCACCTCTTCTAAAAAAAATTCTATACATGCAGAAATCAAAGCAATGGTAATGCCAGGGTGAAAAAATTTCTATTGATGCGATAACGGGGTATGAGATCAATAAGTTAGAGTGGTATTTGTCTAAAACCTTTTCATTGTGACAATTTTGAGTCTTTCCATCTTGTGTCATTTTGGTTTTTAGGCTATAAAAACTTATCAAAAATCTGGGGAGGATGGTTCATGGCGGTTGATATGTTTGATGCTATTGATGAGGGCGGCGGTACTGAATTCCAAAAAGACATGGAAATCGAAGTAGATATCGATACAGATGGTGACGAAGACGAAGAAGGCCAAGGTAAAGTTAAAAGCGCCTTTGACCTAGAATTCGACGATCCAGCTTTGACTCCTGAAATGATGAAGGGTCAGTTACTTGGCGAAGATGAAGAAGATAATGTTAACTTGGATGAAATCGACAATATCCTAGAATTAACTGAAACTCAGTTTCCAAAATTCACATTAGCGAAAAATAAAGCTCGTTTCCTACGTATGGTTAGCTGGTATCGCAATAAAGAAGAGTGGATCGAAGTAGCTCCTTTGAGCGGCGTAACTAAACTTTTCAAACAGCAAACTAAAGAATTAGAAGGCATCCGTTCTTCTAAGTTAGATTACGAAATGGAATTAGAAACAGGAACTTTGACTCCGTCTCAGCGTTCTTATCGTCGTGACGAATTGAAAATGTGCAAAGTTCAAGAAAAAATGGCTGTTCATTTGATTTCTAAGCTACAATTGAAGATCAAGTCAGGTCGTAGATAGTTAGTATTTCAAAATACATTTCGTAAAAATAAAAAAGGCCCATTTAGGGCCTTTTTTATTTTGTATGAGTCTGGTCGTCTTGATTTCTATGCGGCTTTCTTCTCTGAGTGTTTAATAGTTCGCTGTGAAGGCTCGTTATTTTCATTCGCATTCAATGCGTCTTTTTTTCCATCAACAATATAAGTTAAATCTCGAGTTAAGATCACTGTCGTATCGACTAATTTTTTAAGGTCTTCTGTCGCCGTCGAAATTTCTTCAGCCGTCGAAGCGTTCACTTGGCCGGCTTGATCCAATTGAGTCATTGCCGTGTTGATCTGTTCAATACCAGCGGCCTGTTCATTACTTGCTGTGGCGATCTCGTTATTCAAATCAGACACTTTTTTGATCGAGTTAACGATATTAGTTAATGTGCCACCACTTTTGTCGGCGATGCTGCTGCCTTTATCGATTTGTTCTACCGAATCTTTGATAAGGCTAGAGATATCTTTTGCTGACGTTGAGCTACGTTGTGCTAACGTACGAACGGCTTCTGCTACAACCGCAAACCCTTTGCCTTGTTCGCCTGCACGAGCCGCTTCTACAGCGGCGTTTAAGGCTAAAAGATTGGTTTGGAAGGCGATATCATCAATAACGGAGGTGATTTCTTCGATCTTTTTAGATGAATTTGAGATCGCTGTCATTGAAGTTATTAGGTTTTGAATTTCGACCGCGCCATTTTCAGCCGCTAAACGAGATGAGTTAGCCAGGTCTGCTGCCATTTTTGCATTGTTTGAACCCAAACGAACCATCGACGTGATTTCTTCTAATGAAGCTACTGTTTCTTCTAGCGATGCGGCGGATTCAGTAGAGGACGAAGACAGTGATTCACCTGCTGTTTTTAATTGAACGATGGCTGAACTAACTTCCATGCTCGATTTGCTTAAATGAGCCGAGATACCTAATACTGACGACGAAATTTTTGAAGCTATCCAGAAGATCGCTGTGCACATTAATAACGCGGATAAGGTAATTGTGATAACTAGGTATTTGAAAATTGAACTTACGGTTTCTTTTGCTTGAGCACTTTCATCAAGGGCTTTAACTTCATAAAGCGTGTAAACCGCTTCGTTAAATTCAGCAATGACTTTCGCTCTAAGTTCTTTTAATGGGCCATCTAAAATAGCACGTGATTTCTTTGCTTTTTCGACATCACCGGATTTGGCAAGAACAATACATTCTTCCATTAATTCGATAGACTTTTTAATATTTTCCTTCGAAGCACTATGGATTTCAGCTTCGCCAGCAATAAATGGATTTTTTTGATAATCACTATAGGCGACCTTAAATGATTTTATATAGCCCTCAGCTTCAGTTACGGCTTTCAAATTTACAGATTCTGGGCGATCGAGGGCCTCGTCCATACTAATTCTGAAACCTAATCGTGACATTTTCATTTCTGCAAGGACTTGTTCGTTAGGAATGATTGTTTGATGAGCCGTATTCAGCATTCCTTCCAACTTTTTCACACTTGCCATCGTAACAATGAACGTAATTGTAAATCCAATTAAGGGAAACATCGCTGCGAACAGCAGTCTTCCTTTTATGCCTCGAAACCAGCTTGAAAATTCGAACGACTTCATAAAACTCCCGTAAATAATACAAATGCTTAATGAACTCTCTGTCGGATTTTTATTAGAAATAGTAAGGGGGAGTTGAAAATAATGTTTAAGAAACTGTCGATATTTTTTACAGTACCTGGTATTGAAATTGATTCGCGTGCAAATTCAATCATTTATCCGTTAAAAAAAAGTTAAAAATAGGCCTAAATTCCCTAAATGATTCACCGATAGAGTAAGGGTCGATAAAATTTGTATCATTGAGATGCATGAAGGGGAGGATTATGTCTAAGACATACTTGATTCTAGTAAGCGATAATACTGAGACAGTAGAAACAGCAAAAAAATATTGGGAAACTCACGATGTTGAGTTCCAGGTGTACACTCCAGAACAATGGCGGTCTAGTTTGGAGAACCCAAGCTTTCGTCAACAACTAGGTGCTAACCTTCCTACATTAAGTGCAGGTATGGGCAGTCTAACTCCTAGCTATAATTCAGCAAGCAACGTTCTTCCATTCCCTACTCCTTCTGTGGACTCTAAAGTTCAAAAAATGGATGATATTGAAGCTAAAGCGATTGAAAATGCAATCAGCCAGTACAAGGGTAACTTAACTGAAGCTGCTAAAGCACTAGGTATTGGTCGTGCAACTCTGTATAGAAAAGTAAAACAATACCAAATTGACCCTTCCCAAGCTCGCAAGAAAAAAGTGGCTCAAGCTGCTTAGACTTTCTTCAGGGGGCCTAACAAGCCCCTGATTTATTTCAGCCATGCCCACACAATTAATTTTAAAATCCATCATTTCAATTGGGCTGATTCTATTAATATTTTATCCTATCGTGGATAAGTACAATCATATAGATAACCATATCTATCAAACCTGCCATTTTGTTTACAATCGAATTATTCCTGTTAGCAAGAATATGGATGATTGGTTGCGTGAATGTCGTCTTCAATCGCGCAAAATCATGTCAAAAACGGGTGACCATAAAAAACTATTGTCTGCTGGAAATCAAATCCTGTCGGAACTGCAAGTGTCCCATCTGGAATTATTTAGCCAAGAAGAAAGTGACGCTATTTGGACTGACACTGATTTTGAAAATGGAATTGAATCGCAGTTCATTGATGGTCAACTGATCGTTACACGCGTTTTACCTGGCAGTGAAGCTCTTAAAAAGGGTGTCCTGAAAGGCGATCGCGTCGTTTTAGAGAAAGATGAAAGTTTAAGTCCCAATGAATTTAATCGTTGGAAGGGGAAACTTAAACTTGAACGTCGCAAGCAAAGTTTAGAAATAGAACTAGAGCCCAAAAAATTAGTTACGAATCGTGATATGACAGTGGCGGATGTGGATGGTGTTAAAATACTTTCTGTCGAATCGTTTAAAAGTCAGTATTTCAAGCAAGAGAAATTAGACGGATTGGCTTTAAAGATTAAGCCGAATGATAAAGTTATTGTGGATCTTCGAGGAAACAACGGCGGAAACTTTGTGGCGGGCCTGCGTTTTTTAAGTTCATTTATTTGTGAGCCGACGGTTGTTGGCTTTATAAAGAAAAATAGAAATAATGGGCGTGTTGGATATTTCGATAATAATATGGACGATGAGTATCAAATTCAAAAGTTAAATGATTTTGATTCTGTGGCTTTGCGAACATTCCCGTCTAGCCAGTGCCTGCCGAAACCGATGGCTGTTCTTATTGACGCCAATTCGAAATCAACCGCCGAATGGGTCGCGTTGGCTTTTAGGGACAAGCTGCAAACTTCAATTCAAGGTTCGACATCAGCCGGAGAATTACTGGTAGGGATTTGGTATGACATTTCTCATATTTGGGAACGTGTTGTAAAATTGTCGATCCCGGAGGCCTATTATGAATCAATGCATGGGTTTAAAATCGAAGGGCACGGAGTCGCTGTTGATGTCACACTCTATCCTCGTCGAGTGGATTTTGAGTTAGGTCACGATTCCGAAGTCTGGCAAGTGGTGCAGACAATTAATAAATTATCTAAATAAAATGGGCAGTAGTGTTCCCGCTTGGTTAACTTGACCATTTAAAATCGAAAGTGAATACTATTTCTGATGATGAAAACAGTCCTATTTAATTTAATCTTTGTGGCGTCATTCGTTTTGGCGAAAGAAATTGTAAACGATGTCACCCAACTGAATCCGATCGAAGTTGAAACTGTATTTCAGCCAACAACGATTGAACAAATACAAGAATTTCTAAAGAAAAAAACAGGCAAAATTGCAATCGGTGGCGGTCGATATAGTATGGGTGGCCAAACGGCTTTGGCTGGAGCTAGCCAGATTGATATGCGTAAGATGAACAAAGTCGTGCTGCTTGATGTGAAAAATAAATTAGTCACTGTCGAAGCTGGTGTTCGCTGGCGACAACTTCAGGAAGCCATTGATCCTCATGATCTGTCGATTAAGATTATGCAAACTTATTCTAATTTTACGGTGGGCGGATCGTTGAGCGTTAACGTTCACGGCCGTTATATCGGTCAAGGTCCAATCATACGGTCGGTAGAAAGTATTAAACTGGTGATGGCGGATGGTCATATTGAAGAGGCATCTCCGGGGAAAAATTCTGAACTATTTTATGGTGCGATCGGTGGATATGGCGGTATAGGAATTATTGTTGAGGCGACGTTGCAGTTGACCGAAAATACTAAAGTCGAGCGAACGACTAAATCAATTACTTTGGATCAGTACCCTGACTACTTTTTTAAATCTGTTCGCGATAATTCTGAAGCCGTTTTTCATAACGGTGATTTGTACCCTCCAGAGTTTAAAGATGTGATAGCCGTCACGTGGATTAAAACCGACAAAAAACTCACGTCGGCGGAGCGACTCATTCCTAAAGATCAAACATATTCTTTCCAACCGTTTGCAATCAAAATGATTTCGTCCAGCAAAGTGGCCAAAGAAATTCGTCGGTCGATTATAGACCCCTTAAGTTACACAAAATCAGTGGTGGTGTGGCGCAATCACGAAGCCAGTTACGATGTGGCGGAACTTGAACCTAAAAGTCGGTCGCAGACAACCTATGTTCTGCAAGAGTATTTTGTTCCAGTAAAAAATCTAAAGGATTTTGTAAAATCTGTTCGACCAATTTTGAAAAAAACGGCTTTCAATGTCGTCAATGTATCGATACGCCATGCTTTACCAGATACCGGTTCACTGTTGGCATGGGCGCCTCAGGAAGTATTTTCGCTTGTGATATATTACAAGCAAAAGACGGATAAAAAGACTCAGAAAGCTATTGCAAAGATCACTCAAGACCTGATTTCAGAGGCGATTAAGGTCGGTGGTAGCTATTATTTACCTTATCAGATCCATGCGACCGAGGAACAATTTAGCCAGGCTTACCCACGTTCTAAAGAGTTTTTTGCACTTAAAAGTAAGTGGGACCCCGCTAATCGCTTAACAAACTCGCTTTGGGATCGTTACTACAAGCCTAAACCATAAAACCGCGTTTGTCGGCTGTCAGAATTACAGGCACGGATCCGTTTCCCTATCGAAACGTTGTCATTTTTACGTTTTCAAAGTAAATTAGGCCCATTCAAATCTTGGGAGTCTTTTTTGTATGATTAGCACAAACAATGTCAGTTTAAGCTTTGGTGGTAGAAAACTTTTTGATGATGTGAACGTTAAATTCACGCCAGGTAATTGCTACGGTCTGATTGGTGCCAATGGTGCTGGTAAATCGACATTTTTTAAAATCCTTTCAAAAGAACTTGAGCCTAACACGGGTGAAGTGATCATTCCGTCTGACAAACGATTGTCCGCGTTGAAACAAGATCATTACGCTTACGATCAGTACACGGTTATGCAAACAGTATTGATGGGTAATGATAAGCTTTATAAAATCATGCAAGAAAAAGATGCGTTATACGCAAAGCCTGATTTTTCAGAACAAGATGGACTGCGTGCTTCTGATCTAGAAACACTATTTGGCGAATTGAATGGTTGGGAAGCAGAATCAGACGCGGGCAAAATGTTAGCTGATTTAGGTATTCCAGAAAGTGACCAGCAAAAACTAATGAGTGAAATGACGGGCGGAGAGAAAGTAAAAGTTCTTTTGGCACAAGCGTTGTTCGGAAAACCAGATATTTTATTACTGGATGAGCCGACGAATCACTTGGATATTTACGCAATCAAATGGCTAGAAGAATTTCTTCTGAATTTTGAAAATACAGTGATCGTTATTTCCCATGATCGTTATTTCTTAAACAAGGTATGCACTCATATGGCCGATATCGATTTCTCTAAAATCACGACCTTCACTGGGAACTATGATTTTTGGCGTCAGGCGAGTGAGTTAAATCAAAGATTGCTATCTGATCAAAATAAAAAGAGTGCGGATAAAGCCGAAGAATTAAAAAGTTTCATCGCGCGTTTCAGTGCGAACGCTTCCAAGTCTCGTCAAGCGTCGTCTCGTCAAAAACAATTAGAAAAACTAACGTTCAATGATATGCCGGCGTCATCACGTCGTCAGCCATTCGTCGGTTTTGACATTAAACGTGAAATCGGTAATGACGTTTTAACAGTTGAAAAACTGTCTAAGACTATCAACGGCGAAGTGATCCTAAAAGACATCAGTTTCAGTGTGCGTAAAGGTGATAAGATTGCTCTCATGGGCCGCAATGATTTAGCGAAAACAGTTTTAATGGATATCTTAGCTGGTGAAATGGCTGCCGATTCAGGAACGTTTGCCTGGGGTATCACAACGTCATTAAGCTATTTCCCAACTGATAATTCAAAGTACTTCTCTGGCGATGAAAATACGTTGGTAGAATGGCTGCGACAGTATTCTCATGATAAAGATGAATCATTTTTACGCGGCTTTTTAGGTAAAATGCTATTCAGCGGCAACGATGCGATGAAAAAACCAACAGTATTGTCGGGTGGTGAGCGTGTTCGTTGTATGTTCTCGAAAATGATGTTGTCTGGTGCGAATGTTTTACTACTAGATGGTCCGACGGCGCATTTAGATTTAGAAAGTATATCCGCGGTGAATGAAGGCGTTAAGCGATACAAGGGTAACGTTATCTTTACATCGCATGACCATGAGTTCATCCAAACGGTAGCTAATCGAATTATCGAAATCGATGCCTCTGGTATCGTGTATGACAATCACGTGACTTATGAAGAGTACGTCGAGCAAAGACGAGCTCGCCATTAGATGGATTTTCTTAGGCTCAACGATGACCTCATTTCAGTACTATTTGAAGATGACGACATCATTGCTATTGATAAGCCCTACGGCTTTAATGCACATACCAATGATGCTAAAGCCGATCACGGGGTAGCCATACAAGATGGGTTAATTGAAATATTTGAAAAAAATCGCGGTTCTAGTTTGCATATCATTCATCGTCTGGATCAAACGACAACAGGTGTGATGATTTTTGGTAAGTCGGTTGAATCTGCAAAGAAGTATGCGGATTATTTTTTGCATCGTCAGGTAAAGAAAACATACTGGTTTGTAACGGATAGAAAATCTAACAAGCAGAAGTTTGTTATCGATCAGGCCATTGTACATAAAGCAAAAGAGCTTGAAGCTAAAACAGAATTGAATTTTTTGAAATCAGCCCATGGATTTGAACTTTGGCAGGCCAACCCATATACTGGGCGAAACCATCAAATCCGTATTCATGCCGAAGCCGCCGGATTGTCTCTGTTGGGTGATGAAAAATATGGCGGTTCACGATTTTCGTTTCTGACTTTGCATAATCATAAAATACAGTTCCCGAATGGGATTCAGATAGAATCGAAGCCGCCCGTGTATTTTGAAAAACTGGAAATTTTAAAAGATCCTGTTTTAACGACGTTTTATTTCGAAGCGGATCGTCGCCAACGTCTTTTTAAAAATGCCGATGAGTCGTGCTACCGCATAGTAAATCATTTGAACGGGGCCAAAGAGCCTGGTTTTTCGTTGGATAAATTTGGACGTGTACTAATTTTAAATTGGTATAAAGAGGCGTGGTTACCTTCAGACGAAGCAACGTGGAGTCAAGTTTCTAAAGAATTAAGAATGCCGATTTGGGTACATGGTAAAGATCTAAAGAAATATTTAGGCCTAGACCGCAATGACCATTGGTCCGTAAAAGACAACTCGATTTCATATGAAATTCGATCGGAAATCCCGGCCGCGCCGGGTTTGTATCTAAATCAGCGATTGCAGCGTAAATGGCTAAGAGACAATGCGAATGGTAAATCAGTTCTAAACTTGTTTGCTAATTCCGGCTCTTATGCGGTAGCGGCAGCTATTGGACAGGCGAGTGAAGTCACTTTAGTTGAAGGTAGTAAGAACTATCTTGCGTGGTCTAAGCGCAATTTTGAACTTAACGGTATAGATCAAACGAAATATAAGTTTTTGAATCGTGATAGCCTAACTTTTTTAGAAAGTAGTCTTAGTAAAAATCTACGTTTTGACATTGTCATTTGTGATACTCCGACATTTTTTAGGCGAGAAAAGGGAATTTTTAAAATCGATAAAGATTTTGAAAAATTACTTACCGATTGTGTTCGTTTGGTAGCTGATGGTGGGACGTTGTTGATATCAACTCAGTTTGATGGATTTTTCGTAGATGACTTGCGTAGAAAAATCGAAAAAGTGCAGAAAAACCTGGCTATCAAAAATCTAAAAATTAATTTAGTTCTGCCGTCTCTTGATTTCGAGTTACCAGGTCAAAAGGCAAATTTAAAATCATTTCTAATTCAAAAAGGCCGGCAAACCGCAGATGGTAGCGCCGGACACGACTAGCCAGTTAATCATCCAAATTGATACAAGATATAAAACTTTATAGGTTTTCGTGTGTCTCACGCTATGTCTCATTATGGTATGTCATATGATACAGGTCAGTTGACTAATAGTAAGATAGTTTTGCGCTTTCTAAACGAACGTAGTTAACCCTGGGTGGCATTTGTTTCGCTAGGTATCATGGAAACAGCTAATGGAAGCGGCATTGTGACGCGGCGAAAGTCTGAGTTTTATTTTTTTTAAAATAAGACGAGAAAGTACCTGCACGAAAATGCTAAGATTTAAGATGAAATCTTAATGATGTATTAAGAGGAGAGGGTTAAATGAGCAAGCAAGGCAAAGACAGCAATATTCTAGAGTTTCCTTCAAATCGAATGATTCGTCAGAAGTCTATGCAACGTTCGCAAGAGAAAAAAGCTGTTCTTGGTTTATCAGTGCTTGGCCTCTTTATTTTTACTGTAGCAGCTAATCAATGGATTGCAGATTTTAATAAATTTGGTGCTGGTTCCAGAAATGTGGCGTCCATCCAGTTGGACAATAAACAAGCTATTTTAAAAGAACATTTACTAGCCAAAGAAATTGCGACCCAAGAAAATATCGTCGGATTTAAATCACAAGAGCCATCTTTAAAAGATGAAATGATTTTCTCTTCATTAGAAGGTAAATACCGAGTTAAATCTGATCAGCAGCGTGTTTTAGCTGTTCAATCAGACGATGATTCTGAATCGCGCATTGAGATGGCCGATGGCGAACGATTCGTCAAAAAGTACATTTCACTATTCAATGAAAAAGCTGTTCACTTTAAATTAACTAATCGTTCAGAAGCAACTGAAGTGTATGAATTGCTAGATCAAAAAGGCGTTGTTATCGATCGCTTACAACTAGACAAAGATTCGGCTGGAAAATTAACCCAGCTTAAAGTCCTATAATTTTAATCCCTCTCGTATCTGAGAGGGTATTTTTTTTTAAATCTAGTCTCTTAGAAACTGATCACTTTGTCGACAAAGTGATATGGTTATTCACGATCTTACAGAAGACATCTCAGACTCAAAAAAGTTCAATCCGGCTCCCTATCTGGATCGATTTTTTGCCAACGTCATTGATTTCCTGATTCTTGCACCGGTGATTTCACTTTTCTGTGGTGGCATCAACAACGATTTGCGTTGGGCGGTGTTTAATAAATCTTCAAGTGATGTTTATCCTTTGGCCCTTCAATACATCTTTGTCACATTTGGTCTGTTTGTTCTGTATGAAACTATGTTCATATATTTCCACGGAGCAACCCCTGGTCATCGCTTTTTGTTCATGAGAGTTGTTAATCAAAATGGTGGTCGCCCAGATATTCTGCCGATGTTGTTCCGTTCGGTTTTTAAATTCCAGGCCTTATTGTTTGCAGGTATTCCATTTATGGAAATCGTTGTGCGTGGCGATCGGTCAACGTTTTACGATAGACTTGCACAAACACAATTAGTCAGTTTAAGAAAAACAAAGCACGATGCTATTCATCCAGAATTTAAAAAAATTATTGTGCGTTGGACACATACATCGATCATTTTTGCCTTCTTATTTATCGGACTCATTTTCTATAAAACGGTGACAACAACAAAAACAGAAAGTATCGCCAAATCAAAATTAAAATGTACCGAATCATTAGCATTCTATGTAAAGAACTATCTTTCTAAAACAAGAGAAACCGAGAACTTAAATTGTGCAAGAGAACTGGTCGAAAAGTCATTTGAGGGTGCAAACGCACAAGCAGAAATTAATTATCTGGCTCAGTTTGTTGTTACAAATAATGAAGAGCTGAAAGAATCTTACCGCGATAAATACTGCGCGACTAGAAAAGATAAGCTGCTTTGCCAATCTGAAGCCGTTATAGATTTTGATAAAATTAAGCCTGATGACGAGGACGTCTTAAATTTACTGGTCGAAATGAATCAATCATTGTTTAAAAACGACCACGCACGGGTATTTGCAATTTTAGATGTTCTCTACACCCATTTGGATTGGAACAAAAACCTAGAGTTGTACTATATGACATCTTACCTATTCTTAAGCGAGCAGGGAACGCGTGGACCCGCTTCGGAAAAAAGTTTAAAAGTTAGCTGGGAAGCCCGGAAATCCCGCTTCCTTAAACGGATGAGCATAAAGTTATGATTTTCCCTTGGCCGCGTCTATTTCTAAATCGTTTTGATATTAACTTCGTAAATATTCTTATTTTAGCGAATGTGATTTTATTTTTTATGTTTTTTACTCAGTCGGATGATGAAAAAGTAAAATCAAAATTGTTTAGCCCGGGCGGCGCTGAACTGACGGCTCAATATTATCGTAAATATTTAAATGAAAACATGGATGTTGGCGATAATAAAAAGCTGTTATTACAATACGATTTTAATCACGCGGATCAAAGAGCGATGCTCAGTTCAACAGCACTTCGAGATATTAATTTTATCTCTTCGATAGAAAATAGATCGTGGGATAAAGATGAAGTGCGGTGGACCTACTGGAAAAAAATGGTGACTGATTATCAAGAGAAAGTGAAACAACAGACACTGTACATGTTGGGTCTGTCTCATGGGAATAAACAAACTTTCAGTTGGTTTACATATCAGTTTTCACACATGAACATCTGGCATTTATTTAGCAATATGTTGTTCTTGTTTTTGATCGGGTACGCGTTGGAGTCCGTGTTGGGCGCAGTCGGTTTTGTAATGCTATATCTTTTCAGCGGTATCGCTGGTGGTTTGTTTTATCTTTACTTCAATCCATCGACGTTGATTCCTATGGTCGGTGCCAGTGGTGCCGTCAGCGGTTTAATTTCGTTCTATTCATTTTACAATTTACGTCGGAACACTCGATTTTATTATTTTTTGAGTCCAAGCGAAGGTAACTATGGCTACATTTATTTGCCAACAGCGATAATAATTCCAATGTACCTTATTCCCGATTTGGCCTCGTTTGCGTCACAAATCCCTGGCGTTTCCAGTGGCGTCGCATTCTCCGCGCATATTGGTGGAGCCTTGTTTGGTGGCTTACTTGCGTTCACGCTGAAGGTCACGATGGGTGCACAGCTTGAACAAGATTCTGTCGCTTTGGCCACAGACACCAAAGCGCCTCAAAATGATTGATTGATTCGTTTCTGAAATGACGAAGTTGTCAGAGACATATTTTTCAAACGTCTCTTCAAAAAGAGAACCTATTCTTGTGGAGCAAATCCGCGGCGTAAAGTATTCTCTGTTACACAAATCGGTTCAACGAACTGCTTTAAATAATCAGGGCCGCCAGTTTTTGAACCAACGCCGCTCATTTTAAAACCACCGAATGGATGACGATCGACCATCGCACCTGTAATTCCACGGTTGATGTATAGGTTGCCGACTTCAAATTCATTTCGAACTTTTGCTATGTTGGCTGGGCTTCTAGAGAACAAGCCGCCAGTCAATGCGTACTTGGTGCCATTTGCGAATTCAAGTGCTTGATCCATGTCTTTGGCTTTAATCAAAGCCAACACCGGACCAAAAATTTCCTCTTGAGCTAATTCAGAATCCGCAGGTACATCACCGAAAATAGTAGGTGATACGAAGTAACCGTCAGTGCTTGTTTGTGCAGAAAGAAGTACTTTGTACTGGCCAGAATACTTTTTAATTAAACCTTGAATACGATCGTAAGCTTCTTTATCAACCACGGGTCCTAAGTAATTTTTAGGATTCAGAACTGAACCAACCGTTATTGATTTTGTGGCTTCGACCAAACGTTGCGAGAATTTTTCGTACACGTCTTCAAGAACGATACAACGGCTGGCCGCTGAACATTTTTGTCCCGCAAAACCAAATGCAGAGTAAACAACGGCATCCACGGCTTCATCTAAATCCGCATCGCTATCGATGATAACGGCGTTCTTTCCGCCCATTTCGATGATGCAGCGTTTGACGTGCTGTTGGCCTTTTTGAGTGATTGTGGCTTTGTTTAAAATATGCAGACCAACATTCATTGAACCTGTGAAGGCGATTGTGTTTGTCAGTGGGTGATTCACCAAATATTCACCAACAACTTCGCCAAGACCCGGCATAAATTGAACAACACCGGTAGGTAAGTTTAACTCTTTGATCATTTGGTACAAGCTATTGGCCATCAACGAGCTCTGTTCCGCGGGCTTCATGATCACTGTGTTGCCGGTGACTAATGCGGCAGCGACTTGTCCGCAAAGAATCGCCAGCGGGAAATTCCAAGGAGCGATGACCAAGCAAACGCCACGTGGTTTGTAGATGTACTGTGAAATTTCTCCGGGAACGCCGCCCACTTTTAGAGGCGCCGCCATTTCTGTCATATGATCAGCGTAATAGTTGCAGAAATCAATCGCTTCACCGATGTCACCATCGGCTTCGGCCCAAGGTTTGCCGACTTCAAAAATTTGTGTCGCCATCAGTTCCCATTTACGATCGTGCATCATTTTAGCTAGTTTGCGGAGGTAATCGGCGCGGGTCGCCGCTGGCGTTTTCTTCCAGATATGGAATGCTTTACTAGATTCTTGAATGGCTGTTTCTGCCATTTCTTTTGTCGCTAAACCAATTTTGGCTAAGATTTGTGACGTTTGAGACGGGTTTTCGCGGTTTAAAAATTCCGACGTAGTTACCGGTTTAAAATTGATTTCTGGAAGAACTGTTTTGATAGTTTCAGGATTGAAGTTTTTCAAAGCATCTTGCATTAACTTGCGATTGGCCTCAATTGCAAAATCAGACAGAGGTTCATTTTGGAAGGAATGCTGAGCCGCGGTTGATTTATATTGTCCCGGAGCAGGTGGTGTTCCTGGTTTAGGAATCTTTGTTGTTGGGTCTGCTAATAGTTCATCCATGGATTTGTTTTCTGCAAACTTGCCACGAAGCCAGGATTCATTCGACGTATTTTCTAAAAGACGACGAACCAGGTAGGCCATCCCTGGAATTAATTCGCCCACAGGTGCGTACTCGCGTACACGGTAACCCATTTCAGAGAATGTTTTCTTGATAGGTTCGGCCATACCGAACAACATTTGAATTTCAAATCCGTTTTTAGGAACATTTTTTGTTTCAGCATAATATAAGCACGCCGATAATGTTCGCACGTTATGAGACGCAAACGCGGCTTTGATATGAGGGTAGTTGTCGATCAAGATTTTTGCGCAGTATTCATAGTTGGCGTCTGATTCTGCTTTCACAGTGTAAACCGGGACCGACCAGTTCTTTTGTTCAGAATCGATCGTTTCGTAATCCCAGTAGGCGCCTTTGACTAAACGAACAGTGAACGGAGTCTGGCGAGCTTTTGCAAATGCTGATAGATCTTTGATATCATCGCTAGAGTCTTTTAGATAGGCTTGGATCACGCAGCCAAAGAATTTATAACTACGTAATTCAGGTTCCATCAATAATTCTTTAAAAACTTCTACGGTTAAATGTTTAACCGAGTATTGTTCCATGTCCAGATTTAGGAAAATGTTTCGCTCCATTGCTTTTTTAAACAATGGGCGAAGGCGATCTTTAACGATTGTTTTTGTTTCTTCCCACGCACGGTCATTGATTTGTGAATACAAGGCTGACATTTTAACTGAAACATTCACTTTGGGAATCGCACCTTCTGCATCGGTATCTAGCAGAGGATTCGTATCCCACTTCTCAGCGTCTTTAGCTAAACCATCCATAAGCTCTTGATATTTACTTGTGTACTCAGCCGCTTCTTTTTCTGACAACGTCGCTTCGCCTAAAATGTCTACGGTGAAGGTCATATTGTTTTTACGCATTTTCTTTAAAACAGAAAGCGCTTCGTTTGGATTCTCTCCTGTGATGAACATTTTAGCCATCTGAGTTACGTTTTTCTTAATTGCGCCAGCCATCAAGCCCGGTGCTAAGCTGCCTAAACCTAAACCCACGTTGAACACGCTTGGTAATTCAGATCCGCCTTCTGTAAAATATTCTTTTAAATGTTGAGCGACTTCGGATGATGAGTTTAAAGAAGGAAGAACGTCGACGAAGCGAAACATATTTGTTTTAAAAGTTTCATTCTTCATGCTCCAGTCCATAATGCTGCCGTACCAGAAGTCTTTAGAGAACAAAGAAACTTTGGAATTTGATTCCATTTTTTTTAAAATTTCACTACCAATTTCTACAATACGTTTTTGATCAGCATCAGTTGATGGTTGCATAGCTATTCCTTTGTAGTTTAGATCTATGGGTTTTTACTCTATTTTTAGAGTCCACTCAATAAGGATTTGCTGTTTTTGGTTTTTTAGCACTGATTTTAGAACATCACCTTTTTGGACGGAACCCACGCCAGACGGGGTTCCTGAAAGCAATATATCGCCTTCTGTTACAGGAAAATGCAGTTGTAAGAAGGACACAAGTTCAGGCCATTTAAAAATCATCAGGTTCTGATCGCCGACCTGTTTTGTTTGCCCATTTATTTGCAGCTCAAATGAATATATTTCATTTGAATCAAAGGGAATCCATGGCGAAATCGGGCAAGAATTTTTAAACGATTTAGCCAGCGTCCACGGTTCACCCTTGGCTTTTAGTTCGTTTTGTCGCTGGCGATCCGTCAGGTCCAAGGCCAAAGCGATGTGGGATAAGCGTAACTTTTCATCAAACCGAAATGCCATTTCTAATTCATGGTGAAGCGAAAGAACATGAGTTGGGTAGGGCATCGAATTGCCATGAACCATTGTCGATGAGGACTTTAGAAAAAACAAAGGCTGCGTGGGAACATTGTTGCCTAGCTCTTTAGCGTGTTCTGCGTAATTGCGCCCAACGCACCAGATACTCATAGGCGATTGAAATCCATAAGGTGCCACAAATCTGACTTGGCAAAATACATATATTGCCCACTCGGCCAGCTATCGTATTTGGGTTGAGTTAAATCTGTTGAGCTCTCTATGATCGATATAAATTCTTCGGCCCAATCTTGGTGAGTGCATACGTAAACCGTCGGTGGATTTTTAGCATTATCTGGAACATCCAGTTGAAAACCGACAAGGAATTCTTGAACTCGCAATCGAAAATCTTTCGATGATTCAGTGTCGGTTCTTAAATCTAAAAGTGGCGTCGCTGTGATTTTTAGTCGCATTTGCTCTGCGGCAAACGACAAAGTTTCGCGCGTTCGTTTGCGAGGAGAGCAAAATAAATGCGTCGGTGCCGGCAATTTTTTTGATTGAATCAGTTGCACTAAATTGCGCGCTTGATTGAAGCCATGGGGTGATAAAGAAGAATCAGCAACCATTTCGGAGTTTTTTTCAGCGTGTCGGAACAGAATAAAATTCAATCAAAACCTCACTCTTTTTCTCACTCTAAATCTAGAGAAACGCGGTTTCAACCGAAATTAGCTATGGACAGAAATTTAAAAAAATGTTTGACTCAGATTTCTATGGAAAGAGTCCACCGTTTTGTTTCTAACGATTTTACGATTCGTATTGCTGCCGTTAACGCCACTGAGGTTGTTAAAGAAATGCAACGAATTCAGAACACTAATCCACTGCCAACAATCGCTGTTGGTAGGGCGATGGTGGGTGCCTTACTCCTCGCCAGTCATTTAAAAGAAAAACAGCAGGTGGGTTTGTACTTTCGTGGTGATGGTCCTATGGGTCGCGTATTCGCCGAGGCCCACTTCGAAGGACAGGTGCGTGGATACACTCCGCATACTTATTACGAGCCGGCTAATTATGCAGGCGGTTTAAAATTAAAAGAGCATATTGGACAGGGGACGTTGTCGGTCACCCGGCATTTACCATTTCAAAAACAGCCGCATCATGGGACTGTTGAAATGGTGACATCGGAAATCGGTGAAGACATTGGTCATTACCTAATTCAATCGCATCAAATTCGCTCGATCATTTCGTTAGGTGTTTATTTAGATACCTATGGAAAAGTTCAATCCGCTGGCGGCGTTTTAATCGAAGTTATGCCCGGTGTTGGCGAAGATGTTGTCGATGTTTTACTTAAGAACTCGCAAGATGTGAAAACATCGATCTCTGAAGATATTTTAAAAGGGGGACACCCCATCGAATTCGTTAAGCCTTATTTAAAGGGCATTGAATTCTCTGAGCTCGATCATAATTTTCCTATTGGCTACTACTGTCCTTGCAACGAAGAGCGCGTGGTGCGTGCTTTAGAGACGTTAGGGATCGAAGAGCTAGATGATATGATCGTTAAGAACGAAACGGCGCAGGTGATGTGTCAGATGTGCGGCAAGCCCTATGATGTGGCTCCGGATAAACTGACGGAGATTAAGAATAAACTGTATCGCCAGACACTCAACTAAACTACAAAATACAGGATACTGTTAACGGTACTTAGTATTCTGTGCTGACTACTGAAATAAAAAACCCGGCTTTCACCGGGTTTTTTATTTAGTTAGCTTTTGCTTGTTGTCTTGATTTCATTTCTGTTTTGCAGATTTGTACTTTTTCTTCGTACTCATCTTCGCGAGTCATTAGAACCTTTTTATAACCTCTAAAACGTTCTAAACGGTCTTTTAGGAATTCTTCGCTAACACCGACTAGTTTATCCTTTTCGTCTAAACCGATTTTAAAGTCATCTTCCTTGTCGGTGATGCGATCCATTGGTTCAGTCCATTTTAATTTGCCGTCGCCCCCGTTTTTAGGCTCTGAAAGGTCGGCTTTGCATTGTCTTAAGACGCCGTATAGGCCAAGGGAGCCATATTTGCGATTGCCGTAAACGCGGTCTTCAAGTTCGTAAACTTCAATTTGAAGGCGACGTAACTCTTCGTTCATTTGGACTTTCTTTTGAACTACAAGGTTGCCATCTTTCACGCCGACTGCGGTGTCGCCGCTGACTTGGCCGTGATTTTTGATTTCAGTGTCGATTTTTTCTGCTTTGTTAGGATTAGTTTTACATTGAGTTAAAAGAACTAAAGCTATGCCGGCAGTGAATAGTTGAACTAACGTTTTCATACAATCTCCTTAGTGGATTGATGTTGTTACCCTGTTAAGATTACAGTGCGTAAATACAAGGTCAATAGAATCTCCTTGTACGTTTTTTTAAACGGGATTACACCTGAACCAACGACGGAGTTTCTTATGTTTAGAACATTACGAATCCTTTTTTGTATCTTTTTAACATCGTCTTTTAACTCAGCGTGGGCGGACTTTTGTTTCGATAATACGAATCAGAACGGCGTTATGGCCAAACAAATCTGTTTCAAAGAAATACACATTTTAAAAGCGGGCACACCGGATCATAAGTTGTATTTAAAGAGCAGTGATATTGACGAGATTTATCCGATAAAGAAAATCGAAACCGCTAATGGTGGTTATGTATTGAATGCTTTGGGTGATTATATCAATTATTCTGAGAACTGTGGCCTAACGGTGTTGAGCCAGTTTGATTTTCGCTTCTTCGTGGATTCTTCCTATCAGTATGTTCACGATAGAAATACTTCGTTGAGTATTAAGTATAAATACACTCCCAACAGTTGCACTGTGAAAGAGAAAGCGGGAACTGAAAAGTTCACGGCTAAGAATCCAGTTAACTAGTCGGGGATCTTTTCCGTTGTCGGAAGCCGTTCGACGTTTGAAGGAACAGTAATCTCAGTCATAAGATTAAACGATATAAATAAGCGAAACTTATAGCGAACCATACAACCACTCGAGAGACAAACCAGCACCAAAGTCTAGTGATTTCAAACGCTTAGCTAGACTACAAACGACACCAATTACATAAACCATTGAATTCACAGTGTAAAACAAGTTGGCAAGTGTCTTGCTTTATACATATAGCAAGACCCGCCAGCAACTCTAAGCCACGATCGTGGCGCTCTAAAGAGATGTGCGAAATACCTACCTAATGAATCCAATCTTAAACTGGAAGAGGAGAAAAACTCCTCTCACCCAGGCTCGTCTTGCGAACGGACCGTTGAAAAGGCACCAGCTGACTTCGTTGGCCACCCAAAAATTTTCCTCCAACGTAGTTGAACCGAAGGTTCACCTTCGGTGAAGCCGCTACGCCTCCGGCAAATTTTCGGGCGTCCGCCTCGCATCTGATACCTTTTGAACGGTCCTGTGTCGGGGTTGTCTTGAAGCGTTTTTGGTAAAACCTAGGGTGTACACAATTGAGACAGGTAAAGATTTGTGAAATTAAGTGCTTAGGCGATTTTGTTTGGATTTTGAATAGAAATCTCAGAAACGAACGTTTTTAGAGGGGTTTTGTGAATCGTGGAAAATGTTCCATAGTTTCGATTGGTTACCCCCTGTTTTTGGGGAGTGTCCCAAAGTGGTATTTCGATTGCGATAGTCTTTATTCGAATGAGAAATTGGTTTCACTCTGTATATGTAGTGCTTGTTTGTGTTGTTTTGCTTTTCTTTGTTCAAGCCTGTGCGCCTAAGTCGCAGGAAGAATGTGGATTTGTTCAGAACGTCTATGGCGAGCGTATTTCATGGAAAGGCAATCTGCCTGTCGTAATGAAGTTACATGAGTCTGTGCCGGCCGAATACTACGATGCGATTATTCACGCGGCTGATGTGTGGAACAAGGCCTATGGCAAAACTCTGATCACTATTAACAAGAATGATATCGTTAAAGGTCCGACGGTATCGATGAAAGATACCGACAACGTGATTTACTTCTATCCCAACTGGGAAGCGAATAAAACGACCGAGCAAGCTCGCACCAGTGTTTACTGGTTAGGGGATGCGATTAAAGAAGCCGATATCCGCATCAATGCTAAAGACTTTCAATATTACGATTTAGCTCTGAATAACAAAGGTCCCTCAAAAATTAACATCCAAGCCCTTGTGATCCATGAAATGGGCCACGTATTGGGTTTAAAACATAAAGACACCGACTCCAGCGTAATGGCCACCTACCTTGCCAGCCAAAGTGATCGGGTAGAAATTGCACAAACTGACAAGAAATCACTGACTTGTGAATATTAGATTTTTTAGAAAAGGAAAACTCGAAAGTTTTTTAAAATTTCTATTGAGAATTGCTGAAATTTTGAGCTAGACTAGACTAGTTGTCCTTAGCGAACGCTCGTCTAGCGATGAAAGAAGAACGTAAACAACAAATCAAGACCAACGAGGTATGCATGAAAACTGATCTACGCTTATTGAACGTAACAGAGACTTCGAATGAATCATTAGTTGGACTTTCCGATAGCATTTTATCAAACGAATATAGTAACGCTGGTGTTGCTAAGAATTTGGTGTACAACGAAATGTCTGATTTCCCAGTGAGTTCCCGCACTGAGCTTGATATCCTTCAAGAAAACACGATGGTATTAAAAGATCTAAGCGATCGTTTGTCGTTCCTATCAAAAGAAATTAAATACCTAATGAACTTAAAATAGTTCTCAGATTTAAAGAATAAAATCAAAATACCGAAGTGGAAAATATGCTTCGGTATTTTTTTATCTTTTTGCTAGTGAGCTGCATTTCCTCTGCGGAATACCGCGTGTTCGAGCTAGAAATTACAAGCTACGCACAAGAGTCGGCACCAGCCCCCGAAGAAATCGGTAAACGAGTCGTGCTCTCAACCCTCGACCCTGAACAATATCGCGGCTATCACACGGTCCAACCCAACGAGAAAGTTCGCTACATCAGCACCTGGCGCTGCAAAGGCAGAACGACTGGTAAGGACTATTGTCCTAATCCTAAAGCCAAGACTGAGCCTGAAGTTGCATCTGCGCCTTCTGAAAATAAGTAAGCTCTGATACTATGGGAGCATGGCTGTTGATCCCGCAAAAGAAAGAAATCGTTACAATGCTTCGCTTTCCGATATTCAAAATGAATATCAGGAGAAAAAGCGTAAGCTGGTAGATTCAAAAGAAAAAGAAATCGGTCAGCTGCAAGATTACTATCAGGGTAAAAAAGAAAACATCGTTGAAACTCAAGCGGCAGCTATTAACCATATCGAAAAATCTCAGCAAAAAACGATGGAGCGCGCGCAAGAGCAACGGCAAAAGGTAGTCAGCAAAAGTCAGAATGAACTGAAAGAGCTAGAGTCTAGCTACAGCAAGAAAACCAGCGATGCTCAGCGCCTGCGCAATGAAAAATTTGAAGCTGCTAACAACTCGTACAAAGAAAAACTGAGCGAGCAAGAGTTAAAACAGCAAGAACGTGTCGAACGAACGAAATCGAAATCGAATGAAGAATATCAGAAGATGACCCAAAAGTATCGTGATCAGGTCAAGAAAACACAGATGCGCCAAGAAGCAAATCTGAATTCAATTCGCTCAAATAACGATGACGTAATTAAAGGCGAGAAAGCGCGTGGTAAAGCCGCAGAAGACGAGCTGCGCGAGGACATCGCGAAACGGTACGAACGTGTCGACAAAATGGGTGACGAGAAAATTAATAAAAAGCAAACCCAGATTGAAACGAAAGAAAAAAAATTAGACGAGGAATATAAAAAAGATCTTGCTAAATTAAAAGGCAACTATGACAAGCGTGAGCAGCGATTGCAAGACGAATATAATCAACGCTACATGGAAAAGAAACAGGCAAACGAAGATAGCATGCGCAGTCAAAAACGCGGCTTTGATTCCATTTACCAAAAAAACGAGACAAACAACAAAGTGTCGTTGCAGATTCAAGCGCGTAACTACGCAAAAGAGTTGGCTCAGCAGCATCGCGATTTTTTGACTCAGTCTTCGAAATACGCCGGTAAGGAAGATGATCCATTTTACAAAGTTCAAGATCGCGGGAGTGAGTTAGACGAGAATCAACATTTCTACGTATTAAAAGCCTACGTTCCGGAACATGAAAAAGAAAATGTTAGTGTTGTGATTCAAAAAGATCGCGCGTCGATTTCAACTCAGAGGCAGTTCAACGAAGAATTAAAAGACGAAAGCGGCAAAAAAGTTGCGACTCACTCGGCTCAAACCCTACGAGAAGAATTTCCGTTTGAAACCCCTATCATTACAGAAGGGGTCGCACGCGAACGCAGTGGGGATTACGTTTTTGTCACCATCCCAAAGCTTCAGTCTTTTAAAAACTGGGGCGCCAAAGGTTAGTGGTTAATATAGAATTTGGGAATTAAGAAATATCATTTGGTTTTCCTAGTCGAAGTATTCAATACCTGAGGCAGATACTAGAATCTCTTTTAAATTTTACAAACTTAGATTTTATCTGGAGGAAGTGCCTCATTTCGTGGATCATATGCTGCCGCAAGTGAATATGTGCCTGTGGGTTTATCATTTCGGTATAAGTTGCGATGTTGGTACACTCTGAAGCGTTGAATCAGAATCAATCTATATAGGTACAAATTTAGAGATTTTGCTCGCTAGCATTAATTTCTAATCAAAACAGCATTCGCGCAAATTTGAATCACTACGATTTATAAATCACTAAACTTTATACTTTCGAAACGTTCTGAATTGAGAATATCAAAACAATTAAATTTGTCCTTTAGCAGTTCAAAACCTGACCGAACAAATAACACTTGAATGTAAGAGGTGCAAGATGGGGAATATCGGGTTCATTAAACCTAGCTTTTCATTGAAGCCGTTCTTGATCTTAATACTAGGCTCTGCTCTGTTGTACAGTGCCGCAGTAAACCACACGACATTCTTTGGACCCTCACTATATAGCCCTGGGTTTAGCGGTTCAAAAACCTACAAAGTGAATTTCAATTCTCCGGTGGCAAGCGCAACACAAATCAATGCCTTACTTTCAATTAAGAATGGCGACGGCGGTGACATTGTTTTTGATTCCTGCGGCCGACTGCAAATAGCCTGTTTACTGAAAAACCTAATAAAGCAAGGTGAGATTTTACTATTTAGACCGTCAGCAGTTACCGTTTCCACAAATAACGCAGTTATATTTTCTAAGAGCGACTATAGCGCGAAAAAAGGAATGTTCGAGAAATCCTTCGTCGCTAATAAAATTAACGTAATGGAAGTTAAGGTTCAGGGATCTTTCCTCTCTAGTGTTAAGTTATCGGCTAAGGCGTCGAGTGCGAACTTGCCTCCGCTTGCTGATTTTACTTATTCGGCAACAGATTATATTGCACCAGCTACGGTGAATTTTTCGGGATTGCTAAGTCGGGATCAGGATTCTGGGTATCAGGACTTGCTAGTGTAACTGGAAGCGCTAAAGTATTTAGACAAGCGCAAGTTAAAGGTAATTCAAAGATTAACAAAGACACACAAGTAGATGGCGATAGAATAATAAATGAAAAATAATCGAACTTTAGCAGAGGAGATTTCTTGAGAGCTAACTTAGCATGTAATAAATTTCTATTCTCATATCTATTCGTGATCGCATATGCCACTAATTTGTTTGCGGGAAGAATAGAGGTAACAGACGACAATTCACCTTATCTAACATATAAATATCTCGAAAGCATGTCCCATAATACTCCACCAAATGTAAAATTCTACCCGAACAAAGATTTTACAGGAAAACCGACGATAGTTATTGATTCGAAAGGCTTAACTATAGAAGATAAACTAGTGTGTGAGTGGCGAGATACATATAAAGAGAACTATGACAAAAGACTTCTACTCAGCACAGAGTCAGATAATAAATTGGGCGAAAGTTGTTCCAGAACAGGGCCAATTATATCACAGTATGAATTGTTTCGAATCGAAGTAAAAAATAATCTGTCAAAAGATTTCTACGAAGTAACGTTTAATGACAAGACTCTATACTTAGATAAAAAACAAATGAACGATTTTGATTTTCACGAGTC
>TARA_B110001454_G_scaffold219136_1_pt1 | contig 74352 bp, 72 predicted proteins | sample TARA_B110001454 | Tara Oceans TARA_B110001454 (sample SAMEA4397004) | marine metagenome | biome: Polar Biome; feature: [MES] marine water layer (ENVO:01000295) within the mesopelagic zone...; material: water (ENVO:00002006), including particulate matter (ENVO:01000060) such... | reverse complement strand
TTTCTGGATTTTAGAGAGCACGTTTTAAATTCACTTGATTTGACGATATTTTACTTGCCTTAGCCGCAGGCTAAGGGACCAGTTCAAACTGTCTTAGCTTTTCCTACCACGTCAGAAAAAACTTTGATATAAAACAAAATCAGAAAATTTTTTAACGATCGCTAGACAAAGGTGTCTTCTGTTTCAATTTAGAATCAAGAAACCTTGACTCAATCTCCAGCCGCTAGATTCCGATTCGTCACATGTTAGAAATCAATTCGGGGGATCCGTGAGTCTGTTTAAAAAAATAATTTTAGTAATTACGCTTTCAGTGGTCTTGTCATCAGTAATTCAAGTCTTTACATCTGTTCGCCAAATTTCCAACTTGGGTGAATCCGATTTAGTTAGTAAATCCCGAGCGATACTATCCCGATTGGAAAAAACAGCTACCTATGTGGCTACCCAAGGTGGTCTTACTGATGTTATTCAAAAAATGAAACTGGCTTATCCCGACGGCAATTTACCACCAGAAGCAAAACGCGTGGTACTTAATCAAGTTCCGATATTTGCAGCATTGATGGTTGGTTCTGATGGCGCCAAAGAAGAAGGTTACGAATTTCGCGCATTCAGCAATGAACCACGCAACACTAAAAATAAAGCGACGTCTAAAGAGTCTGAAATTCTAAGGCAGTTTGAAACCGATCCTGAAAAAAAAGAAATTATTGAAACAACCTCGGATATGGTTATCGTGTATCGCCCAATTCGACTTTCTGAAAAACGAGGATGTTTAAATTGCCATGGTGATCCGAAAACATCCCCTTGGGGTAACGGCAAAGACATTCTTGGTTTTAAAATGGAAAACTGGTCTGATGGGCACCTGCATGCCGCATTTGCTGTCATTCAATCAAAAGATTCTGCAAAAGCGGCTATTTCCGAAGGACTTATTATTTTCTTAGTATTTAGTTTAATTGGTTTGGCGATTTCTATCGGTGTTGCCATGATGATCACTAGTGCTTCCTTCAAAAATCTGGCTACTATCAACGAACAATTAAATACCGTGGGATCGGCATTGTATACAGCCGGTGAAGAAATTCAAAGTTCTTCGCAGTCTTTAAGTAATGCGGCCACCGAAGCCGCGGCATCCATTGAAGAAACCTCGGCCTCAACAGAAGAAGTATCTAGCATGATTAGACTAAATGCTAACAATTCATCTCAAGCAAAAGACTTGGCCAACGAATGCCAGGCGCAAGCCCAAGAAGGTCAAAATCAAGTTAACCAATTAATTAAATCAATGGATGAGATCGCAAACTCTTCTAAAAAAATTGAAGAAATCACAAACGTTATAGATGACATCTCTTTCCAAACAAACCTTCTAGCGCTCAATGCAGCTGTCGAAGCAGCTCGCGCGGGTGAACAAGGTAAAGGTTTCGCCGTAGTTGCAGAAGCAGTTCGTACACTCGCTCAAAAGTCTTCTATCTCTGCGAAAGAAATTTCGAGTCTAATTAAAGAAAGCGTCGATAAAATTCAGAAGGGTTATGACATCGCCAAAGAAAGTGGCCAATCTTTAGATCGCATTGTCATCGCAGTACAAAAAGTAAATGTACTGAATTCGGAAATAGCCAACGCGTCTCAAGAGCAATCGACAGGGATGGAAGCCATCAACCGTTCAGTACTGGAACTTGACAAAGTAACGCAGTTAAATGCAGCTAGTGCTGAAGAGGTCGCTAATGCGAGTGATTCATTGAATTCGCAAGCTCATAAATTGAAAGAACAAATGGAGAGCCTAACTCGCACTATCGTCGGCATGAAATCTGTTCCAAACAACATGTCTGAAAACAAATCAGAAAAAATCAATACATGGTCAGAAAAAGGAAAAGCAGTAAAAAAAGCGTCCTAGTTTCCACGAACGCAAAGGCCTTGCATATGAACATGGTTGGTCCAAGAAAAGAATCCATGTTCTGAATACGATTTTGTCGCAATACCCGTAACGGTCCCACCTACACATTGACCTTGCAGTTGTGTGTAGGCACGATCGACATAATTAGTTTCCTGTGTAAATCCCATCACCACAAATTGACTTCCTCGGGCTTCAACTGGCTTGCCAGACGCGGCATTGGTGTATGGCTTAAAATCAGATATCGGAACCTGATGAACACTATACGTACACCCGATAAAAGTCGAAAAAGTAAGCGTGAAAATTAAAAGAAGTATTTTCTTTGTTATCATTGTACCGCCGCTGCCTCTGATTCAACTCCAGACTCCTCGCCACCAACATCGGTTGGTTTACGTTTTCTATTTAGCTCATTGGCAGACGCCATTTTTCCCGGCAGACAAAAACCGCTAGCACTAACTCTACTTTTCCAAAAGATATACAAGAAGTAGTTGATTGATTCTGACTTAGTCAAAACGCCGCTTACGGTTCCATTCGGACACTGAGTTTTCAAATCGGAGGTAATTGAGTTTACATAGTCATTATCAAAATTAAATCCCATAAAAATGAATCGTTCCGAAGCGGCAGCCACTCGTTTGCTGCGATCTGCTGGTACCGACGTCAACGAAACAGAATTCAATGATACGCATCCATTAAGTAACACCAGCACCATAGCTAACAAGCCAAATTTCATAAATTTTCCCTTTTGCTTTTTAAACAAAAGCCTTTAATTTTAACAATCTCACCTTTTACTACCGGATATTCTGCTGTTTCACGTATGCTCATCAAGCCAGTGATGCGACCACTTGGACATTGTTCACGCACTTTATTTTCTAGGTGATCAACATAAGTGATGCTATACACACCGGCCCCCGTATGCGGACCCATTTGAAAGTATTGAATCGCTGTCAGAGCATCATTGGCCTTATCTGAACTATTTTTATCCATCAAAATACGGCCTGTAGACTTCACATCATTTAGATCGATACCGAATTCGCTGACTTTGATTTCAAAGGGAACAGACACCAAATCCGGCGAACTTTCAATTTCACCAATCTGAACGCTGTGTAAAACGGCGCAGCTAGAAAGAACCGCCGCGCACGTAAACAAAAGTAGGAATACTTTTAACACTAACTATTGTCCCGGCATTTTGACTTGAGGCGGAGTTACAGTCGGCGCTGTCACCGTCGGTGGAGTCACAGGAGGCGCCTTAACTTGAGGCGCTTTTACATCTGGTACCTTAACTTCGGGAACTTTCACGCTACCAGCAGCTGCTTTAACTTGATCAGCTGTATTGGCCGTAGCCGCTGTCGCCGCTTTTGCATTTGAACCAGCGGCTTGAACAGCGGCCGCTCCAGATGCGTGTGCCGTAGCGGCACCTTGTTGAACTTGATTTGCACCAGCCGCTGTTACTGCTTTTAACTTACCAGTATCTGCGTGTTTCGCCGCCGTTTGTTTAGCAGCCTCCGCTTGCTTTTGTGCAGCGGCAACTTTATCGGCTTCGACTTTTTTCTTATCATCAAGCGCTTTTTGAGCGGCTGCTACTTTAGCTGCTTCTGCATTTTTTCTAGCATCCATTTGTTTTTGCGCGGCTGCGGCTTTATCAGCTTCGGTTTTTTTCTGGGCTTCTAAATTTTTCTGTGCCGCTGCGGCTTTCTCCGCTTCAGCTTTCTTTTGATCTTCCGCGGCTTTTGCTGCCGCTGCTGCCTTATCTGCTTCTGCTTTTTTATGAGCTTCGACTTCGGCTTGTTTTTTTGCTAAATCTTCACCTGCTTGGTTAACTGAATTTCCGGCGTTGTTTAATGCTTTCGCTGCATCGCCAAAAGGATTTGCTTGAACTGTAGAAACACCAAGAATCAATAAAAGAGACAACATGTTTTTCATAAACTTCCTTTTCGAAAAATTATTCGACTCTTAAATTATATGTGAAGTTTAGTACGGGATCAATGTTCTGACTATTTCGCAGGACCTAACAGTGACATTCCAGTTTTCCAATTATCACCCGCACCTAATGTGAGGAAGATGTCACCGGGTTTTAAAATCTTCTTAAGGCTTTCAATTTTAGAGGCATTATTAGGAATATAGAATTTATGATCTATACGAATTTCTTCGTACAAGCGCTTGGCAGTGATATTAGGGATCGGCGATTCACCGCCGGCATAGATATCCGTTAGCACTAAAACATCCGTTAGGTAGAAACAATTGATAAATTCATTCCAGCAACTTTGCGTGCGCGAATACCGATGAGGCTGAAACATCGTCACCAGCCTTTGGTCTGGAAACTTTTCTTTAAAGGCTTCAAGAACAGCGCGAACTTCAGTCGGATGATGACCGTAGTCATCGTAGACTTGCACAGTTCCCATAGAACCTTTGAACTGGAAACGTCGATCCACGCCTTGGAAATTTTTTAAACCTGCCAAAATCGTATCAACAGGAATGCCGGCTTGATAGGCCGCCACAAAAGCAGCCAACGCATTTAAGGCATTATGTCGGCCCGGAACCTGCAAGGACAATCGGCCCACAAAAGTTTCCTTAGTTGTCTTTTTATCATGAGTAAAAATATCATATTCGCTTTTCTCGCCTTTCAAGTAGAAATCATTTTCAGGTGAAAAGCCGTAGAAAAAAATCCGTTTAGGAAAATTTTCAAATAATTTTTTTGTTACTTTATCGTCGCCGCAAACGACAACCGATCCATAAAAAGGAATACGTTGAGCAAATTGCGAGAACGATTTTTGAACATTTTCAAACGTTTTATAAAAATCTAAATGATCTGAATCTATATTTGTAATAATAGAAATTTCCGGAGTCAGTTTATGAAAACTGCCGTCGCTTTCGTCAGCTTCAGCGATCATCCATTCACCGCTGCCAAGTAATGCCGTTGACCCGATTTTTTCAAACCGACCACCTACAACAATCGTAGGACTTAAATTTGCTTGTAAAAACACAGATGAAATTAAACTGGTGGTTGTTGTCTTGCCATGAGTTCCAGCGACAGCGATACCTCGCTTTGAACGCATAATTTCGCTTAATGCTTCTGCTCGTGGAATCACCGGAATTTGTTTTGCTTTAGCGGCGATCCACTCTGGATTATCCTGCTTAACGGCTGAACTATAAACGACCACGTCTACATCACCCAAATGTGATTGATCATGGCCGATAAAAACACGAATGCCTTTACGTTTTAAATCTTCTGTGTTTGCATTTTCAGATAAATCACTACCACTGACTTCATGACCCATGTTCTTTAGTAGTTCGGCCAAACCGCACATGCCAATGCCACCGATACCAATAAAATGAAACTTTGATTTTTTAAATGTCATCAGACTACTCGTTATCAAATTGCAGATTAATTAACTTTTCCGCGATCTTTCTTGCCGCCTGTGGCTGATAAAACTGCTGAACATTTTCACTCATTTTTCTTAATAGCCCAGGTTGTCCGCGAAGCTCTCCGATTAAATTAAAAAGAACTGCCGGGGTCAAATCTTTTTGTTCAATTAAGCAAGCCGCATTTTTATTAACTAGGGATATTGCATTCTTTTTTTGATGATCATCAGCCGCCGACGGCAGTGGAACCAAAATGCTTGGTTTTTTAGCCGCAGCCAATTCGGCCAGGGTACCGGCTCCCGCGCGGCAAATCACTAAATCAGCCCAAACATAGTAGGTTTCAATATCGTACAGGTATTCCATGACTTTTACATTAGGCTGTTCACCGTAGGCGTCTTTGATATTTTGAAAATCGTGTGGACCCGTTTGATGGACAATTTCAATACTATCCAGTGAGTTTGTCTTAACCATTTCGGCAACGCAGTTATTGATAGCACGCGCCCCCTGAGACCCACCAAACACTAAAATTTTAAATATCTTTTCGTCGTCTTTTTTTGGTTCAAGCAAGTTCAGTTTTTCAATTTCTTCGCGGACTGGTAATCCCAGAACTTCAAACTTCTTTGCCTTCATATGTTTTCGACTTTCATCAAAAACTAAAAATGTTTTGCGGACAAATCGAGCTAGCATTCGGTTTGTCATGCCGGGATGAGCATTTGGTTCCCACAATGCTGTTGGAATACCTAAAACAGAACTAGCTAAAACAAATGGTCCTGAAGCATATCCACCGACGCCTAAAACTAAAATAGGTTTCTTTTCGATAACCAAGGCCAACGATTTTACAAATGCCCAAGGGAGCTGGAATACAGTTTTCAATTTTCTAAAAAAACCACCTTTGTAGTTTAACTTTCCAACGGAAATAAAAGAAATTACAAATCCATGTTTAGGAATAATTTTGGATTCTAAGCCATCTGGAGTTCCAACAAATTCAACTTTTAAGTCAGGATTTAGATTTTGGACGGCTTTGCCAATGGTGAGGGCGGGATAAATGTGCCCACCTGTTCCCCCACCGGCGATAATTATTGTTTTCAATTCAAACTTCTTTCCGTATTTTTCTCGATGTTAACAAGCACACCGAACAAAAACATAAATACCACTAATGAACTACCGCCGTAACTTAAGAACGGCATCGTTAATCCTTTAGTTGGGAATAATCCCATAGTCACACCTGCATTAATAAGTGAATTCAAACCAAACAAAACACCACTGCCAATACATATTGATTTGTAAAAAGCAGACTTAGTTAGAATTCCAATTTGAAAAATACGAAATACAATATAAGCATATAAGCTCATTAAAATAACTAAACCTATAAAACCTAGCTCTTCCCCATAGACAGCTAACGTAAAATCCGTATGTGCTTCAGGAAGAAAGAACAATTTTCCTTGGCCATTTCCTAATCCTGCACCACTGATACCACCAGAATGAAAACTCAACATGGATTGAATTACCTGAAATCCTTTACGTTCTGGATCCGACCATGGATCCAAAAAGGCAGCAATACGGGCACGGCGGTAATCGACACGCATCACCAGAAAATAAAATGCTGGCATCGAAACAGCGGCACCACCCGCAATCCACTTCCACGATAAACCTGATAAGAATAACAAACTCACTGTCGTGACAAAAAGAATCATAAAGCTGCCGAAATCAGGCTGCTTCAACAACATTCCAAACGGAGCTGCTAGTAATACAAATCGAGCCACCAAACTACGTTGGCTAATCCAATTTTTTTCAGAAAATAAAATAGTCGATAGGAAAAATATCAAACTCATTTTTAATAACTCAGCTGGTTCAAAACGAAACCCAAACGGCAACTGAATCCAGCGAATAGCGCCGCCAACTCGAACGCCGACACCTGGGATTAATGTTAATGCCACTAACGACATTGAAACAACCCACATAACCCAGCTTAATTTCTCAAACCACTCTAAACGAATTTTGAAAGCTACAAAAAAGGCAATAAAACCGATCATGGTAAACAAGATTTGTTTTTTTAGAAAAAACAATCCATCACCATAATTTTCAAAGGCAAATATGTAACTAGAACTATAAACTTGAACTATTCCTAGCCCTACTAGTGTTAGCATGGCTAGAAACAGGTTCGACGATAACGCTCTTAGCATTTAGTTTTAATCTAACCCATCCACAGGTTTTGCACTGGATGCAGCTGGTGATTTACCTTTTTGGTAATTGCAGCAATAAACGATACCGAAAATATCAGACGCATTTTTATAATTAGTCATTGTGTAAGGTTTATTTAAATCACATTTTTTTGTCATTTGCAGAGTTAACTCAACATCGACGTCGTTGTGAGCATCGCCGTTAACGAATTCGCAATAGTGACCTGTGGTTGCGGCCACTTTAGTTTTCTCTTCTTGTCTGGCTTTATAGGTGGTTGAACAACCTGAAAATAGAACTGTGCTTGCTACTACAATCCCTACCAAATTCCTTTTTGATAACATGGACGTCTCCTTATATTTGTCTTAAATAGATTATAAGATAGATAAGGAAACGTCTATATCAAAACTGATTATTGGAACTTCTTAATAATCTGTTTGAAGTAGTCTCCGCGTTCCTCGTAACTATCAAACATATCATGAGATGAACAACCCGGACTTAGCAATACGATATCGCCAATCCTAGTCTTATGGAATGCTATCAACACCGCTTCCTCAAAAGTACCGATCAAAAAAGTTTCCGAAAAATCGCCCAACTCGCGATTAATTCGTTCTTTGGCTTCACCGACCAGGATCAAAGTCTTGACCTTGCGTTTGATCATATTTCTTAATGGTTCGTAGTTTAGATTGGTATCCTTACCACCCATGATCAAAATCACGTTTTCATCGAAAGTATCCAATGAACGCAATACCGCGTGAACGTTCGTTGCTTTTGAATCGTTGTAGAATATGGCACCACGAACTTTACGAACGTATTCAATACGGTGAGGTAAATTTTCAAATGTATCGATCGTTTTTTGGATCGCTTCTTTGGTAGCTCCATGCTCACGCGAAACAAGTAACGCAGCCATGACATTTTCGATGCTGTGTTTACCGCGCATTTTGATGTTTTTAACAGAAAATACTTCTACATCAGGGCCTGTGCGAACACGAACTTCGTCCGTGATGTTTACAGCACCACCGATATTCATAATTTGTGGTTCTAATGCTTGCTTACGAGAGAAATAGAAGATCTTACCACGTTGAACCGCCGGATCACGCGCTAATTCAACAACGGCGTTATCATCTGCATTCAAGATTGATGTTGTCATTTGATTTGTGTTTCGGAATACGCGACGTTTAGCATTGATGTATTCTTCCATCGAACGATAACGATCTAAATGATTTTCCGCTAAATTTGTGAATACGATATTAGACGGATTGAACGTTTCCGTGTGCTCAAGCATGAACGCCGAAACTTCGATGATCACGACTTGTGCTTTTTCATTGAAACGTAAGTAGTCAGTTAATGGACGCTCATTCGATCCGCCTACCCAGCATGTGATACCGCTGTTTTTCAACATTGCTTCTGCTAAACGCGCGACCGTAGTCTTACCATTCGTACCCGTGATGCCCACCATTGGCTCTTTGATGAAACCTTGCGCGAATTCAAACTCGCCTGTGATTTTAATCCCTTGACTGCGGGCATATTCAAAGATTTTCAGGATAGGAGAAACACCCGGGCTTAAGATAACCAGATCTTGTTGCAAGAATGTTTTTGGTGAATGCGATCCCAATTCAAACTTGATAGGCATGCCTTCCAGTGGTTCTAACTGAGCCGATAGTTCTGGTTTTGATTTATGATCAGTAACAGTAACTTGCGCTCCATGCTGAGTTAAGAAATGGCATAGTGATACGCCCGTTTTTCCTAAACCCACAACCAGGATACGCTTGTCTTTCAATTCCGATAACTCTTTATACATATAGCCTCTTTCGCCTTTTAATTTTTTAAACCAACTATCTAATTTTCAACGTCGCTAAACTTAGAACTGCTAACAAGATCGAGATAATCCAGAATCGCACGATGATTTTAGTTTCTGTTAAACCTTTAAGTTCAAAGTGGTGATGGATCGGAGCCATTTTGAAAATACGCTTACCCGTTAACTTGAATGAAATGACCTGAGTGATCACGCTGAGTGCTTCGACAACGAAAACGCCACCAAGAATCACCATCAAAATTTCATTCTTAGTTAGAACAGCCATAGAGCCCAAGAATCCACCTAAGCTTAAACTACCCACGTCGCCCATGAATACTTGGGCAGGGTAAGTATTGAACCACAAGAATCCTAAACCAGCCGCCACAATAGTTGCGGCCACCGGAGTTAATTCTCCAGCACCCGAAACATGAGGAATTTGCAAGTAGTTGGCAATTCCTGCGTGTCCGGCTACGTAGGCAAACAAACCTAATGTTGTCGCAGAAATCACGACCGGAACAATCGCTAGTCCATCTAAACCATCAGTTAAATTAACGGCATTCGCTGTCCCTACGATGACTAACGATCCGAATGCTACATAGAAGTAACCTAGATCAAATTGTAATCCTTTAACGAAAGGAAAAACGATATTTGTTGAGAGGCCATGATAGGTAATCAAAACATACAACGTGACGCCCGCAATTAGGAACTCACCTAGCAAGCGAATTTTCCCTGACAAACCTTTTGTATTTTTCTTACTTACTTTTAAATAATCGTCGATGTAGCCGATAGCACCATATCCCCAAGTGACAATCAAAACTGCCCATACAAATGGATTTCGCATATCAACCCACAAGAAACATGGGATCAACGTAGACAATAAAATCAAGCCCCCACCCATTGTTGGCGTACCTGATTTCTTCTTATGTGTCTGTGGACCATCATCACGAATCGATTGTCCATAATGGCGTTCAATCAGGCGACGAATGAAAATAGGTCCCCAAATTAAACTTAAGAAAAACGCGGTAAAGAAAGCGATGAAAGTTCTTACTGTGATGTATCTGAAAATGTTAAGGGCAGAAAATTCGTTACTGAGCGAGTAGAGCCACTGATATAGCATTAATCCAATTCCTTCTAGAGTTCAGGTGCAAATGTGATGTTTAGCATAGTTATTAAAAATTATGCAAGAGAAAAGTCTTATGTTATTGTTTTTACTTGGAAATGTGAAAATTCCTAGAGTCCAGCAGATGACGGAAGAGCTGACGTTGGGCCGACTGCGACAGCGCACTTTCGCGCCCCAAGAAACGATCCGAAGCGGGTAATGCTAGCCAATTAGCGATGGAACTATCCAAGTCCATGAACCAACCAGGGCCCAGTCTCATGGGCCGCGGCTGAACAGGAAAACCGTAGAGTTCTAACAACGCCCATATTTCATGAGCTTGTTCAAATGCGCCGCGGTTATCTTCCAAGGTATTGATTAAACGAATCCAGAAGGTCGAATAATATTTAAGCTTGGCCCTTTCCCCCGGATTTCCAGTTTTTGCCTTGTACACTTTGGGATGATCCCACTGATGCCAGATAGCAGTACTTTTAGACATTAATTGGACTTCAACAGGAATTCCATCAGGCATTCGTACAGTCACATGAACAGCTCGATAGAATCGCTCTTTTTGTTGATCCTCAATACCACCTTTGAATTCAATTTTTTCGATGGCTTGATCGTTTCCAAATCCTAATTGATTCCTAAAACGCCTACGAACATCAGGACTTTGAGGATTGCCCGGTACCAACAATTCAGAATCTGGTTCTAACATCAATCGCACACCAATAAAATCATCGAGTCGCTCGAAAGTAAAAATTTTGCCTTCAAGGGTATAGTCTTTAGCGCGATCAATAATTTTATTTCTTAAAGATTGAATATCTTTAATTCGAGTTTTCATCGAAGCACCGTATATTCTTGCAATCGTAGAAAAGTGGCGAGTGATATTTCGAAAACCTTTTACATATTCATCCAGTTTTGCCTTTGCAAAACCGCGATCGTTAATATTAATACCCTCAAACGACTCTTCGACATGTTTCCAGTCAGATACTAATTTGTACTCAAAACTCGTTCGATTGCCATTTTGAGTAGGCACAACGATCTCAAACCACTCCCCTTGTATGCGAGCTAAATCAGAAAGATTAGCATTTTGAATAAACTGCTGGGGGGCTTTTGGATTATAGAAGAAATAACAAGATAATGGGTCTCCAAAAGAGGTCATCGGTGTCAAAAATAATGACAGTAAAATCACAGCAAATGTACTATAGAGCGACTTACGTACTCCAAATTTCATAATTTACTTAATTTTGCAGGAACAGCGCCAGATTCAGGCTGTTTTTTTAAGAAGCTGACCTTTTTTATCGTCTAGATCCACGGGCAAAGTACGCAGGTCACTTTCAGGAAATCGACGAATTAATGTACCCGCCGAGTCCTTCACCAACACGAATCTGAGGTTGCCTTCAGTCAACACTTCAATGATCCACCCATGCTCTTTCACAAAAGGTAAACCTTTTAAATGATCTAAAGCTTGCTGGATTTCCTCTTCAGTCAGAGGTTGCTGATTTTTACGATTTTGATCATAGCCAGAATTACTACTAGGATCACGATCATGAGTCGAATCGGATTGAATCGTTCGTTCCGCTCTTTCGACATTCTTGACCGAATTTATCGCATTAGGGTTAAGCACACTCTTGATATTCATTACTAACCAGATCGGCTAGCAATGATACAAACTGAATAGACCTAAGTTTTAATTATTGTCCCTTAATCGTATCTTTGACTTGAGTACAGACTTTGACCGGGAATTTCTGGTTTTGATATTCAGAAAGGCCCTCAAAACAATACTCTACCATCTTGAACAGGTAAGGCATGTTATGAACGATCTTGAAAGAAATGATGTTGTTTTGCTTTTTAACTTCGTCAGATCCATCTTCTTTATAAGGAATCCGTACGACAAAGGAAACTTTTTTACCTTTCCATTTGCAACCTTCAAAGGAACGACAGTTGTTGTTAGCTACTTCCGCTGGAACCGCTTCCTCAAAGTTTTCCACTTTCAAACTATAGCACTCGATCGTTTGAACGGCACATAAACCCAAAGTATCCAAAAAGTTTTCAAAAGGTGTCGCTTGAATTTCGTCTTCTAAGTTTTCAAGCTTAACAGTTGTCGACAGTGCTTGCGATGCTGCCGTCGCCTTCTTCACAGAAAGAATGCGTTCACGAGACGATAACTTTGACTGAGTTCCGCTTTGAATTTCTTCTGATTGAATCACTAGGTGATGTTTAACGATATCGGCTTCGGTTTCAATGCTTGTCACCGTCATAGCTTTACCAAATGACTTTTGCATTGGCCCATAATTCAATGAAATGCTTTTTTCAATGTAAGCATAATCATCTTTCTTGATCGTCAGAATATTATCGTCACCCCAAGCTTCGACAACTGCTTTTTCATACTGGTCAGCGCTGACTTTTGCGCCTAAATCTTCTTCTAATTTTTTATTCTGATTGCACGATGATAAAACGAAAAATACAGCCAGAAAACAGACAAACTTCATACTGAATCCCAACCCCAAATCCACAGTGGTAATGGCAAAAGTGTTTTTAATTTTTGCGCGGTCTCAGGCTTAAAAATATCCTGAGTGTCAAAATCGATTGGCCCAAACAACAATGGGATCAAATCTTTTTCAGACTCAATCGTATATAAATCCCCATTGCAGCCAAATAAAATTCCGGCTTCATTTTTTTCAAACACGAAATCAGATACACCCACATTACGGAACGCTTTTTTGATTTTCATCGCCAAGCCTTCAAAATTAGTAATGCGAATCATTCCTAAATACCCTTCATTCACATAATCTGCGTACTTTCTAAGCTCGTTGATTAGATTTACAGAATGTCTTGGGGCAATAAAATGAAAAGGACGATTCTTAACGTGGCTGATATAGGCTAATAAATTCTTAATCGCCGTCACAGAACCACCCCATTCGTGGATGTAGTTACTTAGATCGGCGCCTTTACCTTCAATAGCATAACCCGCTAATGTACCGTTCAGATTCCAAATCGTATAAAGCTGAGTGTTAGGAATTGATAAGAACTTTCTAAATTCGTCTTGTGAACGAATGGTAGCAACAGAGTGTTGTGAATAAATCTTGGCTAGGGCTTCCACACTGACGTTTTTATCTTTTGAATATTTATACTGAGTGTAGTCATAAGCCATTGTTTTTTCGAAACTGAGTGAAATTTCATAACCACCCAATTCAAAACCTAACTTGCGATAGAAATCATATAAGTTTGTCCACAAAATCGCCACATCACAGTTTTGCTGTTTGGCTAAATTTAAGGATTCGTTCAAAATCTTATGAGACAATCCCTGGTTGCGAAACTCTTCATCTGTCACCACAGAACCAATAGCACCGACTTTATAAATTAGATGAGGCGATTTAACGATTAATGGTTTTAATACAGCATGGGAAACAACGCGATCTTCACTGACTACGATATTCATATTATGTCTATTGGCCAAATTAAGTGCCGTAGGATATTCTTTATCGATAGACCAACCATGCTCGGGGCGCAGCTTATGGTTTAGAAACTCCAGCACTTTTTCAAATTCTTTTTCATTCGGAATCTTAGGTCCTTCTAGCATGGGCACCCCTTTGCCTTTCAGTATAACTAAATTTTTCAGGCTTTAAGAGGTTTTATCCTGATTCTCGCCAAATATAAGACCGGAGTCCGTAGGACCTATTGACTCGGCCCTGGGCTAAAGTTATATGTTTTACCTATGGCAGATTTAAAACAAAAGTGGAAAGAAAACGTTGAAGGCAAAATGTTCGTAGACCAATCGTGTATCGCATGTGACGCCTGCGTTTTGTCAGCTCCCGATAATTTCGGGATGCACCCTGAAGACGGCCACGCCTTTGTAAAAAAACAGCCCGATAGTCCAGCTGAAGAAGCCGCCTGCCAAGAAGCAATGACTGGTTGCCCAGTGGAAGCTATCGGCGATTTCGGCGCCTAATTCTTAATGGCAAAAAAAAAGAAATTCGAAAAAGCACTAGACCCTCAAGACACTCTCAAACGACTTCATAGAAAATACCCTGATGCCTACTGCGAACTGACTCATAAGAGTCCATTTGAACTGTTAATCGCCACTATTTTGTCGGCTCAATGTACGGACGAGCGAGTGAACAAAGTGACTCCCAATTTGTTTAAAAACTTCGGCAGTCCTGAAGCGATGGCTGTCGCACCCATTGAAAAAATTGAAGAACTAATCAAATCTACAGGATTTTATAAAAACAAAGCCAAAAATATCAAGCTATGCAGCCAAGACATTTGCGATAAACACAATGGCCAAGTCCCCAAAGATGTGGATTCATTGACCGCCCTTGCGGGTGTAGGCAGAAAGACAGCGAATGTTGTTTTAGGAGTCGCATTTGAAATTCCCAATGGGATCGTGGTGGATACACACGTCAGTCGCATTAGTCAGCGTTTGGGGCTAACGAAAAACAAAACTCCTGAAAAGATTGAACAAGATTTACTTAAGATTGTTCCCAAAAAGAATTGGATTAAAATATCTCACCAAATGATTTTCTTAGGACGGCAGATTTGTAAAGCCCGCAATCCACAATGTGACATTTGTCCGCTTGATCCTATTTGCCCGAAGAACGACTATCAATAAAACCAATTTCGGACAGGGAAGTTTTTCAAAAAGGCCTAAGAGGCCCTTCCATAAATCATATAATCCATGTCCTTCACGAGTTTCTCTAATCCAAGAGAATTATCGTACAAACGACCTGACTGATCTGATACTTGCTTTGACGAATTGGCCTGCGATTGGGACGCTTGATCCAGCTGATTCATCGCTTTGTTGATTTGCTCAATTGCCGCTGATTGTTCGCGACTGGCCTGGGCGATTTCTTTACTGATCATACCAAGTTTAGTCATGGAATCATTGATTTCGCGAATTGTTTTTTCATTTGAATTAACAGAACTTGATCCTGTTTTGATTTTTTCAACACTGTCTTGAATAAGTGACGTGATATCTTTCGCTGCTACGGCACTTCGTTGGGCTAACGCACGAACGGCTTCCGCTACAACCGCAAAACCTTTACCTTGCTCACCGGCGCGTGCGGCTTCAACAGCAGCGTTTAATGCCAGAAGATTAGTTTGAAATGCGATATCGTCAATAACCAGAATGATCTCTTCTATCTTTTTAGACACGTCGTTGATTTCACTCATAGCCTTAACCAATGCGCCCATTTCTTCATATCCATTTTTTGAAAGTCGCAAACTCGTTTGCGACAATTCATAGGCAGCATCAGAATGTTCGTTGTTCTTTTTAACCATTGAACTTATCTCTTCCAATGACGCCACGGATTCCTGTAAAAATGCCGACGTCTGAGTTAAACCCGCCGAAAACGATTGCGACGATTTGGCTAAATCTTCGCTCGAACCATTTAAGTCTTTTGAAGCACCACTGATTTTCATTGTCATGCCGTTTAACGTAGCCACTACTTTGCGGATGGTGATAAATGAAATCGCAAAACCAAGTAGAATAAATACGGAAATAAAGACGCCTATCATTGTCTGAATGGTTTTACCTTCATCATTGATTTCGCTGGCGTCCTTTTCGATTAATTCGCCCAGAGTTTCCATTTTGCCTTCGAGTACACGAAAGACTTCCATAAATTTTGGCAGTTTAGCTTTTAATTCGTCTGCTTTTCCGTCCCTGGCTAACAAAACCAATTCGAAACTTTGCTTCGCATAACTAGTTAACACTGGCTTAACTTGGTTTATGGCATCGCGAGTTGCGGGTTTAATACCAAGCTCACCTAAATTGTTAATATAGGTAGAAAATTGGTTTCCTTTTTCTTCCACTTCTTTTACAAGATCAGCCAATTCATCTGAATTTTTACTTTCGGCCGCTATGATTGCGTTGTAAACAACAGCACGTAGACCATCATGCATCATGTCGGCAAGAAGCATATTCCGCGTTGCGGGCAATTGATTTTTGCTGACGTTATGTAAACTATCTAACAACTGACCTGATTTAATGTACGAGAAAAATCCTGTAAATATTAAGCCAGAAATTAATACGGTAGTTAAAAGCCAAATTTGTCGAGTGATGGACATCTATCCTCCAAAATTTCTGTCGAAACTATCGTCAAACAGATTTCAAAACTCAACCCCCGAAGTCTAAAGAAACGACTTGACATGAAAATTTGTTGTCTTACCAAGATCTGGTTGCCTTGTGGATATTGGTCCTGTTAAACCTCTGTGCATGAATCAATTTAATAATCAATGGGCTTTAGTTACGGGTAGTTCTAGCGGGATAGGTTGGGGAATCGCTCAAGCGCTTGCTAAACAAAAAATCAATTTGATCTTGCAGGGTTTAGAAACAGAAGACCAAGTCAAAGATAAAATTGAAAACTTGAAAAATCAAACTGGCGTGAATATTCAATATCACTCAGTCGATTTTTCGGATAAAGCAAAATTTCAAAAATTTCTTTTGGCGCTGCCTGCTCATTCGATATTAATCAACAATGCGGGTTTGCAATTTGTGTCTCCGGTGCAAGATTTTCCAATTGAAAAATGGGAACTTCTTTTACAACTTCACCTAACTGTTCCATTTATGTTGATTCAAAATTTTCTAAAGCAAAAACCGTCTAACATAGGTCGAATCATTAACATTTCATCGGTTCATGGCTTGGTCGCTTCAGTAAATAAATCAGCGTACGTTTCCGCGAAACATGGCCTGATCGGTTTATCTAAAACAGTAGCATTAGAAACAGCCGGAACTGGCGTTACCTGCAATTCGATCTGCCCCGGATGGGTAAAGACACCGCTTGTAGAAAATCAAATTCAAGACAGGGCTAAAAAGGAAAATATCAGCATCGAACAAGCTAGTGTGAAACTACTTGAAGAAAAACAACCTTCAAAAACATTCACAGAAGTTTCTGACATCGCGGAACTAGTTCTGTTCCTTTGCTCGCCAGCTGGAAAAAATATCACCGGCGCTTCGATGACGTTGGATGGTGGCTGGACATCGCAATAGTCGCAGTTCTCAGAGCGATACACTGGCACCACACGAATTTTCATCATGGTAAAGAAGCGCTAACTCAAGCTCCTCAAAATATAGTGAGGCAAACCGGTCCATTTCCAGATCAAAGGGCCGAAGCCTACTTATAAACCTGAAGACACTGATATCCAGCAACAGAGCTTGAGCCAATTACCTCATTAACACCACTTAAATACTCGGTCATCTGAGTCTTTAAACTAAACAAACTTAAATCCGTTGCCGCTTGGCCAGAGTAAGTATTTTGAGCATCTAAAAGCATAGCATACTTCTTCCTGATTTCAGAAATTTGCTTTACCGAAGAAATAGAACCGGACTCGGTCACCTTACTTCGTTCAGTTAAGTACTCTCTCAATACACTTAAAATGCTCGCCATATTAAGGTCTGCCGCTGAGAAACCGCCGACCATGTTGACTTTTTTAAGTGCTTCCAATGCGGCCTTGGCTTGACGAGACGGCGTTTTTTCCAGATCCACCGCAATAGCCACAACCATAGCGTCTCGTACACTGAGAAGGCTAAAACCGTCACTTGAATAGAGACCTGCAACGCTTGCTTTCTCCATAGCGCGTTTAGCGCTAGAAATGTATCCAGCAGTGTAGGATTTCAATAGAATTTTTTGGGCCACCTTGTTGTAACCATCAAGGTATTCGCTCATTCGTGATTTCATAACCGACAGGGCACCGTCCGTGGCCGGATGAGATGAAAAGACATTTAGACTTCTGAGCGACTTCGCCGTCTTTGCGTTCAATTCCAGAAGCTTAGATCGAGCTTTACTATCGCTTAAACCATATATCTTGGAGCGCTCTTCTAAATGCTCTCTTAGAATTAGCGAGATATTGGTAAAGTTAAGCCCTACGGCGCCTGTTGAAGAATTAGATAATGTTGGAAAATCTCTGAGTATTTTAGCGACTACTTTAGCTTGGGCTTCCTTTTCGACGGTAAGATCAATACCTATGATAGAGGACATAAGTTGCCGAAGGCTAAATAGATCTAACCCCTCGGCACTATTTTGTCCGTAAGCTCCCAAGTTCCTCATGAGAATCATCCCATCGCGTGTAATTTCAAGTAGTTGTTCGTAGTTTCCACTAGCCACTCTTTGTTCAGCATCGTAAACGTTACTTACAGCCATTGTCGCACTTGCAACCAATGAACAAAGAACAAGTGAAGAAATAAATTGATGAGATAAAGTTTTCGATAGTTTCATATGGGTTTTCTCCAATCAGTCATTATTGACGAGACAGGGCTCTAACAAAAGAATTGAGTTCTCAAAAAATGTGCCAATTTAAAAAGGCATTAACCCGAGTCTATTTGGATTAGGCGGTCAATGTCCGAAACTCGTCATACAGCGACTCAATTCGTAGACGTCCCATAGCTGCGAATACAAAAGGCGGCACTGTCGAGTTTGGGAAAAGGTCCATTCTTTTTACGGGCTTCATATCGAATAGGTTGTTTTGGCAATTGCAATTGTCCGTGAAATGAAATGTGATTAGCCTATGAATTATTTGAAAATCATTTTCCTATTTTTTTTACTTGTTTCGGCCTGCCAAAGCGTTCAAGTTTCTGATTTACCTCTAAATAGCACTCAATACGGGACCTTCGATTTAACAAAAACGCAGGTTAAACTTGTATTGATTCCGCAATGGCACTTGTCTCCACAACCGAACACTAAAGAAAATGTCGCGACCTCTTTTCCTCAATGGGAAAATCAAAATGCGATTTACCATCAACTAGTTGAATGGATTGACGCACACCAGATTCAAAATGTGGTTGTCGAGGGTTGCGAAGGCGAAATAGGACCTGGCTTCAAAGAGAGATTCAATGGATGGAGTTTAGAAGACCTCGAGAAATCAGATACACAGACACAAAATGCAGCGTTAACCCATGTGGGAATTAAACTAAAGGCAAGATATAAATCAAAAGCTAAGGTTGTTTGTGGTGATAGTCTTCAGCTGATTCGCCAAAATCAATTGGCTTTTTCTGATCTTCGAGGCCTCTTGGGATTTAAGCAACGAATTGAGCAATTTAAAAATTCACCAGGTCAACAAAAGAGCTATATTGAAACAGTAAAAAAAGTTCTTCTTTTAAGTCCTTCAGTTTCAGATCCGGCTGTGAAAGCGATACTTGGTGATGAAATCCTAAGACGCTTTGAAGAGTTCACTTCATTAATTGAAAAACGCAATGGCAAATTTGTAGAGGCCGTCCACGGCCTGCCTGGGCGCACAGTCGTAGTTATTGGTGCCCTTCATATTTCAGATCTTCAGAAGAAGTTTGAAAACGACTCCCAATCAGTTGCCGTATTTCGACCGGTTGGTTTAAAAAACGATGAATCGCAGTTGATGGAGCAAGTCCGGTTACTTCTGAAACATTCAGATCTTAGTACCACAGAACTTGTTTCTGTCACTTTTGAAAGAATTTGGAATACTGCAAAGACAAATATTTATCCTAAGCAAAAAGGAAATCTTTTTACCAATGAGAAACACGATGAACTTCTATCTCAAATATCAACACAAACTACGCTTCATGACTTAGATAAAATCATTAATCCTTTTCTAGACAGTCTTGGGGTTTCCCACACTCACTTGTATGTTGAAGGAAATCCAGATTATTATTTTTTCCGCTCATTATTTTCAACTCACGATCCTTTAGAGCCAAAGGTTAGTCACATGGGGGCCCAATTCAAAAGTAGTGACGCTCGCTACACTATTAGAACAGTTCTTCAGGGTTATCCGGCTGAAAAAATTGGACTTCGGCGCGGAGACGAAATGATTTCCGTCGATGGAAAACCATTTCATCCCATACGTTCCTTTTTGAACGGAGCAAAAAATTATGAAATTTCATTTTTGCGTAAGGGACGGAAAATCAGAAAAACGATTGTGCCTGTTACTGAATCAATTATGAGTTCATTCTTGCAGGCAACTGAAAATAGCGCACGAATTATAACCAGCGGAGATAAAAAAATTGGTTATTTACAACTGTGGACTGGGGCATTCAACTCGAGTCAAACACTCAGCAAAATTTTGCAGGAAAAAATGACGACAGTTGATGGCCTTATCTTGGACCTTCGAGATGGGTTTGGCGCGGCATGGTGGAACCACTTGGATCCATTTTTTCCTGACACTTCAAGCTACTTTGTACCCACGGTTGAAAGTCGAGATGGATCTCTTGATAGCTTCAAAGCGGAAACTAAGGAAAATACAAATGTTTTTACAAAACCTTTAGTCGTTTTAATTAATGAAGGGGTTCGCAGCGGGAAGGAAGCCCTAGCCTATCAGTTTCAGAAGACTAAACGGGCAAAACTTATTGGCTCAAGAACTGCGGGAGCATTTGTTTCAGGTCGTGGGTTTTTCGCTGAGGAAAATAGAGGATATATCCTTTATCTTGCTATTAATGGAATAGCATTGGATGGAGTCAAAATTGAGGGTGCCGGTATATCACCAGATCATCAAGTTGAGTATCCATTCGATTCACTTTCCGAAGATCCACAATTTGAAGCAGCCTTGAAGTTGCTCCGCTAACCCTGCCTATTTTCAAACGTCAGATCGAGTTTAATTTTCTACAAATTAAACTTTCACGTAGGAGTAAAAAGAATTAGGAATAGAATTGTTAACTTCACCAAAGCCCGACATTTTCACCGGACTCACCCACTCATTCTTTAGCGACATGGGATTAAAAATGACTTTTCCGACTTCTGATTTCATCGCTAACTTTTTAGTTTTTTCTTCTGGTCCAAAGATAACAACTGAATGACCGAACGAACTGTTGTTCAACCACTTCACCATCTCGTGTGAATATTTCACCGCCGTTAAGTTATAAACTGGCAATTCCAAATTTTCTTGGTACAGTTCAGAACAATTCGGCAGATCCGAATAAAACAAAAAGTCATCGTTACCATAGATAATCTTTGCCTCTTCCGATTCAAAACGAGACTTTATTTCCAGCATTTTTTTCTTTTCAAAATCTCGTAATGGTAAATAACCAAACTCATCGTCTATCGACTTCAAGGTCGGTACCGTCAGTAAATAGGCAGCCAACGCCTGTTTGAAATCCTTTTCAACGGTATCAATTACAAACAATCGTGATGGTGAAAATACCGATCGGCCATTATGTTCGATAAACAATCGAACTAAATTTTTCATCTGACTTTTATAATCAAAGTCACTTAAAACACAGACCGCATTTTTACCATTCAAGAACAACTGATACTTTTTTTCTAAAGTAAGTGTGTATGATTTTAAACTGTCGTGTGAGCCCGAGAATGATAGGTTTTTAACTCCCGGATGATCAAATAGTAGATTACCGACTGTCTGGCCTGAACCATAAACAAAACTAACTAAACTGTCCGGGATATCGCAGTCCCTTAAAACTTCCTGCCAGATAACGGCACTTAATGCTGTTTCTGTCGCCGGTTTAATTAACACACCGTCTTTGTGAAAAATTGCGAATAGGATACGCCAACCTATTTCATAAAATGAACTCGCTCGCGGAGTTATCGCGCCAATCAAACCTTTTGCACTAGCAACATCGTATTTTTCTGACTGATCTAAAAACTGATCGATCATATTTAGAATGGGTCCTACAGACCATTCTAGCTGAAATTTACGGGTTGTTCCCTGAAAGTGAGCTTCCAAACCCGCGATAGACGATTTGTTTTCCTCTACAATAGATTTAATTTTCTCAAATCGGCTGCGAAGTTCATTCACATCCCAATTTTCAGTTTTCACCTGAGCTTTTTTAGTTTGCTGAATTTTAGAAATCACTTGAAGTGCATCGGCTTCCTTAACCTGGAAAGCGATTTTATCACTAAAATAACTATTTATCGTTTGCGTACCTGTCGAATTGCCAGCGACGGCGTAACCAACATCACCCTCAGTACCAGTTGTCCAGATGGATAAAGGCCCCTGAGCCCCATTTAACTGATCTAATAAACGTTTCAAAGAATTCATAATCGTGAATACACAATGAACCTATAAATTTAGCAAGAATCTTTTGCGGAAGAGACTTTTAAGCCGCTCTCTCATCAGAAAAGTTATGTAAAACTGCAAACGTAGTCGTATTGAGCTTAATTGTGCGGGCTTTCGTGCCGCCAACGTTCTTTTCAACGATGGGAATGCCTAAATGTTTCAAAGTTTTTTCAGCCACCGCAATATTCAGTGACCCAATCGACGGACCACTAAGAACGTTTGTGATCACATTCCCACCACCATAAATTTTGGCTTTTAGATTGTTGGTGTTAGCACCTAGGCGTTTTAATTGCGAGATAAGTTCTGAAATAGCGATTGTACCATAGCGTGGGCTAACGGCGTCGTTCGGAGTCGGTTCGGGCAATAGGTAATGATTCAAACCACCGATTTTCTTCTCGGGATCATACAAAGCCACCGCTACACAGCTGCCAAGCAGTGTGGAAATTACGGTCTCTTCTTTAAAAGCCGCAATGTTACCAGGGTATAAATAGTGACTCTTCATCTATAAATAGATCGGACGAAAAGTAACGAAACAAAAGTCTATTCAGACTTTAAAAATGAGATAATGCCTTTTTGGATCTTTTCCATTTCGTCAGCCGGCAAACGCTTGCCTTTAGTAAAGTCCAGGTCCGCCAGCTTTTTGCCAGGTACCAAATGCAAATGATAATGAGGCACTTCAAATCCAATGGTAGCCGTTAAAATGCGAGGCGCTTCGGTATATTTTTGAACTGCTTTGGCAATCATTTGCGCATTCGATTGAACCTTTAAAAAGACTTCTTCTGGAACGTCGACCCAGTGATCGACTTCCACTTTAGGCACAACTAACGTATGGCCACGAGTCACCTGATCCAAAGCTAAGAAAGAAATCGATTGATCGTCTTCAAAAACTTTATAGCAAGGCAACTCGCCATTAATAATTTTCGTAAAAATGCTAGCCATAGTTTTCCCTTCAGATATCGAGATATCAGGATATCCGATATCCTGATGTCTGAATGATGATTTACCTAGATTGAACAGGAGTCCAAGTTAGACCTTCTCTACCCTGCCACTTACTGCGTGGACGGTAAATACGGTTGTTCGCGTACTGTTCAAACGCGTGAGCGCACCAGCCGGCAATCCTAGAAACTGCAAAGATTGGTGTATAGATGTCAGTTGGAATTTTCATCGCGTAATAAACCGTCGCTGAATAGAAATCTACATTCGGCATTAAACCTTTTTCTTTGTTCATAGTATCGTCTATCAATGTCGACATTTGATACCATTGTGGTTCACCGATTTTTTGAGTTAATTTTTCAGAAATTTTTCTTAAGATGGCTGCACGTGGATCACCGTTTTTGTAAACGCGGTGACCAATACCCATTACTTTTTCTTTAGCATCTAAAGCATCTTTTACGAATTGCTGTGCTTTTTCGATAGTGCCGATTTTTTTAAGCATGATCATCACTTGTTCATTCGCACCACCGTGCAAAGGACCTTTCAGTGCGCCGATCGCAGAAACGATCGCCGAGTGTAGATCAGATAATGACGACGCTGTTACGCGCGTAGCGAACGCAGAACAATTTAATTCATGGTCAGCATGCAGGATCAAACAGGTATCGAAAACTTTTACTGATTCCGCATCTGGCTCTTTACCCGCGCCAAGCATGTACATGAAATTCCATGCGATGCTTTTGCCAGCTACCGGAGCGATGGGATCGCGACCGTTACGGATAGCATCGAAGGCACAAACGATGGTCCCCATTTTTCCCGTTAGACTCATAGCTTTGCGTTTGTTCGCTTCTACTGACATATCATTAGCGTCCGCATCTAAGTGTGCTGTTAACGAAACCGCAGTACGCAACCATGCCATTGGGTGAACGCCTTTAGTTGGAATTGTTTTCAAGATTTTGATGTATTCAGGGCTTAAAACAGTTTCTTTGTGCAATGCTGTTTTGAACGTTTCTAGTTCACCTGCATTCGGAAGCTTGTTATTCCAGAGTAAATATACTACTTCTTCGAATGTAGAATTTTGCGCTAAATCTTCGATTGTGTAACCACGAAAATTAAGAGTGTTACCTACGATTGAAGAAACGGACGTTGTACACGCTACGATTCCTTCTAAGCCTTTATCTAATGCGCCTTCAAAAACTTGAACTTCCGATGCCATAATTACCTTCCGAATGAATTAAATTTTTATTTTTTAAAGTAACAAAGTCCTTACGGAGTCGCAAGTTTAATAACAGGATCCTTGACCTCTGCGACTAGAACAGTAACGTCATAATCCATTTCATGCCCGTCCAAATATTTTTCATTTTGAAAAAGGATTTCGTTTCGTAATTCATGTGTCCCTTTTTTTGGCGCTTTGCGAATAGATTCTTTTAATGCTGTCTCGGGCCATGAAACACCCGCTCTATTTTTGTTTTCCACAATCCCCTGAGTCAGGATCACCAGTCGATCGAACTGATTTAGGGTCATCTGCCTAGATTGGAACGCAGAATTAAATTTACTGGTCATCAACCCTTGAGTTTCCGACAATTCGCTCAAGGTTTCGCGACCATGAATTTGATGATAAGCATAAAAGCTGCCCGACCTAGAATAGCTGAATTGATAGTTACGTTTATCGATGGTGCCTAAAAATAAACTCGCGTTGTCTTTTTCGCCCAGCACTGGCACCAATTCAGAGAAAATCATTTCAAGGATTTTCTCGTTAGGGGTTCCTTTACGAATTTCTCGAATCGTCGACATTTTGATCAATATCGAAAGAACTTGTGAAGACACACTAAATCCCGAAGCACTGGACAGAAGAATAGATATCTTTAGCTTATCTTGATGTTCAAAAATATCGTAATAGTTGCCCCCAAAACGACTTCCCGCCAGAAACTTAGTGCTGAAATCGATACCTTGAATGATGGGGATGTTCGTGGGTTGTAAGAACTTTTGAATGTCTTGAGCCAGATTCAATTGCCCTGACACCTTGGTGATCAGTTTTTCAATTTCACCATTCAGCTGCGTGACGGTTTTCCTATAAGCAAACAGCTCGTTGTCTTTTTCTAACAACTGATTTTCAAGGTCTTTGATTTTCTCAACTAAATCCTGGATGTCCGCACTCATAGAGTTAATCATAGGAGAAGGCCGTATCGGCCTCAATCAAATAATCTAAATCAAGACCGCCGGTCCGTAACCAGCTATGATTTCAGACGCACAATTATTTTAATCTCGGCTTCGAACTGGTTAAGGACAAAAGGAGGTATCTTCTTTTTGCTTTCTGGGTCGGTACGCAGATCATTTCGATAAACTTGAAGCTTTTCAAGACGGGCTCGAAGCTGAGCGGTAATAAATAATGACACAGGATCATCCGAATTTCTTTCAAGCTCGCCTATCAATCCTGCGTCAGAAACCACCACGTCTTTGTCTTGCTTGACGACGGTGAAATGCCCCCAGGCCATAACCGTTACATAAAGTCCGGCTAACAAAAGAAGAATGGTTCCTAAGAAAATCCATTTTAGCAATTCAAGCTCATTAAAAGTCCGTCCGAAGGTAAACAGACGTTTCCAAACAAATGCACCAACTGCAAAAACCAACAAATAGCCAACCACCCATTTTAGCAAATGGCCTAGTTTCTTTTGGTAGTAGTTATCCCAACTTCGAACTCGCACCATCAGCCAAATTGCCGTTCCTAAAAGTTCGCCGATAACTAAAAATACCATTCCTAGAAATGACAGCTGCGAATTTACAAAAAATAAAAACGAAGTGACCAGAGACCAACCCTGAACCGGGATAAAAAAACCAAGAACTACGGCTCCCACAAGGATCGGCAATAAATTCGCAATGGAATCAATGGTAAGGAAAAAAACTAGCTCAGTATCCATCAAGTATTGCATCATCAATCCCGAATTTTTGAAAGCGAGCTCAAGAAAAAACAGACTTAATGCAAAATAAACTAGTGATCGCAATGCCCGTAACGATGGAATCAGACGCAATTTAGGAATATAACTGGCCGCTAGTACGATGAAAGCAAATCCCAAAACTGTAAAGCTTCCCACCTCTAGAAACAAAGCAAAGCACAACATCACCCAAAAAAAGCTAAATAACGTTTGAGAACTACTAAACAGGAAACGCCTAAAATCCCAAATCTGTGAGCGCCACAAACGGGATTGATTCACAAAATCTCGACGCCAGCTTAGCGAATCAAAACCCGCTAAAACTGACGAAAGTATATAATCCTTTAATTCGACTCCGGGCCTAGTCAGCCAGTGAATTCTAAGGACTCCGGTCGATATATTTTTCCCGAACTTATGCAAGGCCCACAAAATCAAAATAATATTTACAATAAACACGTGCATACGTTACTTCCTCATTTGTAATTTTCGTAAATGTCGAATCTAAGCAGTTTAGATTCAAATGCATTCGTCGGTTTGAAACCGATCGGCTCGGCGTACGCCGGCCGTTTGACAACCACTCGGCAACCCGTTTTTAGCAAAGCTTCCAAGATTTCGGCCGCATCGGTGTCACTGCCAACTAGCTGTCTAAACAAAACCATCTCTTGTTTAGGCAGCGCTGATTTCGCCTTATCCGGAAACATGGGATCAAAATAAATACAGTCAAAGTCATCTTTGGATTTCAAAGTTTGAACAAACGTCTTAGCATCACCAAATTTAAAATCTACATTTCGTTTTTTTAAATTTTCAGAATGGTCTTTGGCGTGATTAAGAAGCGCGTATAGCAAAGGGTTTCGTTCCACGGCCGTCACATTGTGACCATGTTGTGATAAAAAAATAGAATCAATTGCTAAACCCGCCGATACATCCAGAACATTTTTTCGATTCTGACCGATCGCCCGCAAGAAGGGATCTTTCGCGATGACTTTTCGGCTGTAATTAAGCCTATCACCGTCAAAATCGATTCGAATTCTGCGTTTCTCAGCATCGAATAATTCCAACTGTCCATCATGCTGAATCAGCAAAAAATCAAACGGCGTGGTTTCCAAACGCATGTCGATCTGTGCATAAAGTTCTTTCGTTTTTAAATTTTCGAATGAAAAATTTAAAGTTTCCGTAATTAAGCGATAGAACGGATTTAGAAATTCAATGATCTGTGCTTGAGTGCCCGATTCGTCATGAATAAAATAAACCGTTGTCACGGTTATACCAAAACCTTGCCGAACATTTGCACCAAGAACAGAAAACCTATGCTCACCGCCCACAGTACCGTCAGTAGAACGTATAACTGATGAAAGTCTTTGATAAACAGTCCCATTTCAGAACCCACTGGAGATTTTAAGTTTTGAAATGTCGAACGCGATCTATAGGTAAAAATCGCGCATAAAATAACCGTAGAAATCCAGTACAACCAATGCGAATAAATCATATGAAAAGCGGCGAATAAAAGGATGCACGCCACCCACAAACCTAGAATTAGATCTTTGCCTTTATCAAAACCAAGCCAAGTAATTCCATTTTTAATTTTGGCCACCGATGCTTCCATGATGACTTCAAAGTTTTGTAATTGAATGCGGTAGAACACCACCACTCCCCAAACTAAACCAAACAAAAATGTCTGCGTCGATGAATCCCCACGAATCGATAACTCAAAGCCAACACTTAAGATTGGTCCCAGCAATAACGACCAGCCAAAATCGCCTAACAAGTGGGAACGAAACGAATGGCGCTGCCTTAATACTGCCCAGAATATGATTACCGTCGCACACGCCATCGCCGATAAAACGATGGGAAATGCAATAACAATGGGAACCCCCATAGCCACAGATGCGCCTAAAAATACATAGGACATCTGCTTTACACGATAAGCACTAACCCAGCCTAAACTGACAGGTTTGGTGGCTGTCTTTTTCAAAATGCGATCAAGACCAATCATATGATCAATGTAATCAGCTCTTAAATTGACAGCCAAAAATAAGCACGTCACTGAAAACCAAGACAGCAGCAGCGTGACTTCATCAACCACGTAGGAGTTTAACCATGAAGTGGCTACAACGTAAAAAATAGGAAAGAAAAAATATAGGAATTTATTTAGTTTTAATAGAGGAACGATTTTTTGTTTTAAAGAAATCGAAGCAAACTCGCTCATTTCCTTAAGCTCGAACGTCACCATTTCTAATTCAGTATTGATATTTTGCGATTCCACCGGAACCGCTCGGAAATTACTAACTCGATTCTCGATATATCTTTGAAAGTCCGGAGAATCCTTCTTAACCGTTATAAACTTGTCCAAGTTTATTTCCTGCGCCAGTAAAGCAGATCAGGAAGTGGCTTCAAGAATTTCACCAGCTCTAGCTCTGATGGTTGTAACTGTTCTCTTAGTTTCTCTAAAAGATGATTGTACAGCTTGATTTTCTGAGAATTGATTTCATCAAACTCTTTCAATAAAGCATCAAACACGGCTTCGCCGCCTAAATTTAATTTAAATTCGCCTAAGCTTTGGCTGTTTACAATTTTAGTGATCTCGTCACGGGAACGGCCACGGCAAACAAATGTACCGAATGAATTTAAATATTTTGATTTTAAATCCCCAAGGATGGCTTTGTTTTCAGCATTACGAACATCGTAATCTAATAAATCATCGCTGCGCTGAAACAGCTGCCCTAGGATAGATCCCATTTCTTCTAGCAAACCAGTCACTGTCTTATTTGGGTAACGGCTAGCTACCAATGGCGCCTTCAAGCACCATTTAAATAACGACGATGTTTTTAGTTCATGAATACGATCGAGTTGTTCTAACTGAATATAAAAATCACCAACAACCGAATCTTGCAACCATTCGCCTTCTAACAAATCAGAAATCATTTCTGCCGTGTACTGAACTAGATCAATATTACCGAAACGAGACAGATTCACCATCACGCGCGCTAAAAGATAGTCACCCGCCAGAACGGCGTATTCTGGTGTGTACTTAGTCCATGCCGCCGGCTTTCCGCGACGTAAATGGGAACGATCGACTAGGTCATCATGTAATAACGAGGCATTGTGAATAAATTCGATTGTTTGAGCCAGTAGCTTTTGAGTCTCAGCGGGAACTGATAGACTTTGAGATGTCCATTTTACCAATTGCGAGCGAAAGCCTTTACCACCAGAAAACAAATCATCGTACAAACTATTTAGTTTTGGCAAATAAGCCGGGAAATCCTGGGGGCTATAAATCTTTAAGTCTTGAGAGGCGAAAATCAAGGCAGCTCCTAAAAAATATATGAGAAGTTACGGTTAGCATAGATCAAGGGCCTTTACAATATATGCAAATGTTGTATGGTATTTTATACGCCCCAATACAGGCTCTAAAAGAAGGTTTCGAGTGAAAATTGAAGAAAAATTAATTCAAAATGGACTGAAATTTCAGTGTCAGGGCTCTGGAAAGTGCTGTACGTCACATGGCGAGTACGGATTTGTATTTTTGACCCTAGAAGACCGCCGTCGTTTTGCCAAATACCTTAAGATTTCTACCCGAAGTTTTACCCTACGCTATTGCGAAAATCGCAGTGGGGTCTGGCATCTAAAAGAAGACCCCAAAGACACTGATTGCATGTTCCTTAAGAACAAACAGTGCTCGGTGTATGAAGCCCGCCCTACTCAGTGCCGGACATGGCCATTTTGGCCAGAGGTTCTGAATGCAAAAGCATGGAAAAAAGATGTCGTTTCGTTCTGCCCAGGAATCGGCAAAGGCCGATTGTATTCAGCCGACGAGATCAAAACGATCGCCCAACAGCAAAAGAAGTCTGAGGACGATCTGCTTAAACCGTTAGTTTAAAACGAGTGTTCGTTCGTGTCTTCAGCGGGTTTCACCGCCGGAATTAAAACATACGTTGAATTTTTTGAAACGACATACGCCGGTAACACATGCTGAGGGTAACCAGCCACCGGTAATTCTTTAACTTGTGGGTGCTCATAATCTACAAACCGACCTTCATCGATCAAGTAAACGCCTTTGAATTGCTTACGTTTAATTTGGTACGTGTTGCCTGTTGTTCCCGAACCGGCGCCTAAGCCAAACAGTGTCGAGCTGTAGGGCATTCCCGTTGGGTAGCGATCGATTTCAAAACGCCCCTCTTCGATAACATCTGAATAAACGTAATTCTTTTTGAGCTGAACATTGCGATCGATACTGACGGCATCCTTCTGGGCATCTTTGCTTGTTAAAACCCAGTCCCAGAACGGCTTTTGAGTTTTATACTCTTCATAACGAGCTAGGGTTGGATCGACATACGCTTCTAATGCGTAAACGCGCAATACATCCGTCCCGATATCTGCAAGGTGACGAGTGTAGGCAATTGCCTGATTTTCAACACGAGTCGCACCGACAGCCATTGGGTCATCAATAAAACTAACGAATGGATTTCTGAAGTAAGTCAGGAAGCTATCTTTATCTGCGCCCCAACCATAAGTACCATGAACCACCTGTTCACCACCACTTGGTCCCAGTTGCGCCGTTAACCAACCGTAAGCACCACGTTTACCGATCCATTCTTTTGGAGCAGAGCCTTTTGGAATCATATTGGAATCTGATTTGTACCACGCAGGGAACTTACCATTTTTGTCCTCGAAAAATTTAGTCCATTTAGCAATTTTAAAATGCCCAAGTTTAGTTGCAAACACGTTCGGATCATTTTGATTGCTGGTGCTGTGACCGACAATCATATCTGCCTCAAATAACAATTCATGCGCACACGGCGCAGCTTGCACGCAGCGTTTGTACACACGCATTTTTTCTGTCGCGATATTTTGTACTATGAAAATCGGTGATGCAGTTTCTGCATCCCAAAATTTTTTGTTAGTTGCTAGAGTTGAATTATTTGATTTGCTAGCTGCTGATTTCGCGGCTGTTTTTTGTTTAACGATTTTCTTTTTTTCTGCACCCGAAACCGTTACGGATTGAGCCAATGCAAAGTTAAATGATAATGCGTAAGCCGCTAGAATAAATACGATTTTTTTCATAGACCCGATATCGCTTTAATTCTTTCTATAGGCAAAGAATTTTACAATATCGGGCACGGCTTATGTAATTTATACCCGCTATTTAGAACTGAGATTTTACTAACCCATTTAATTCTTCTAGCTTAGGTTCTTGGGACATCGATCCTTGGGCAAAATCTGGTCGACCGCCGCCCTTGCCACCGTATTTCTGTGCTAAAAATTTAACGACATCACCTGCTTTAACCTGTGCAGACGCATCTTTAGATACTGATACGATCATTGGGAACGTTCCCTCTTCTTTACCGATGACGATCACGATACCAGTTTGTAGTTTATTTTTAATTTTATCGGCAATTTCTGACAAAGCTTCACGATCATCAACCGCGAACATTTGCGCCACGAATGGAACATTTTTCGCTGTTTTCTGAGCCGATGCCACCGCACCATCGATATCAACTTGGCCAGACTTCAATTTGCGGATTTGTTTTTCCAAATCTTTGATTTCATTTTTCTTCGCTTCTATCCAATTTGGCAATTCAAACTGAGTGCTGGCTAGGTAAGAATCCCATTTTTCAAAAACAGACGCAGAGGCTTTAGCCAGCTGAGTTTCTTTTTGAATTTTGTTTAAATAATCTAACGCGTTTTTATTCGTCAAAGCTTCGATACGACGAACACCACTGCTGACGCCCGTTTCAGAAACGATTTTAAACAATCGAATTTCAGCCGTATTATGAACGTGAGTTCCACCGCAAAGCTCTGTCGAAAAATCGCCCATTTTCAGAACGCGTACTTCATCGCCATACTTCTCCCCAAACAATGCCAGCGCACCGAAATCCAATGCTTTCTTATAACTCATGTTATGAGTCGACACCGCATCACCACGGTAAATTTGTTCATTCACCATGTCTTCGATCTTAGTGATCTCTTCTGGAGTCAGTGGACGATTGAATGTGAAATCGAAACGCAACTTCTGAGCATCTACTAACGAGCCGGCTTGAGTCACACTTTCGCCCAACGTTTTTCTAAGCGCCGCATGCATTAAGTGAGTCGCCGAGTGATTCGAAGCCGTTAATTTACGAGCTTTATCATCCACATTAGCTTTCAAAGCTGTATCGATCGCAAGTGTACCTTGTTCAACTTGAACTTCATGCATGAACATATCGTTCATTTTAGTCGTGTTTGTTACCGTCGCCTTGATTCCGGAACCTTCTAAAATTCCCTGATCGCCAGCTTGACCGCCGCCTTCGGCATAGAATGGTGTTTGGCTAGAGATAACAAATCCAGTTTCACCCGCATTTAGTTTTTCAACCGCTTGACGACCATTAGACAGCGCCACAACTTTGAAATCATCCGCTAACGTCTCGTACCCTTTGAATATTGTTTTTGCCGATTTCTGACTGACATCATTTGACCATTTGATCAAGTGAGCTTGGTCTGAATCCAAAGCTTTGCCTTTCCAGCTGGCTTTTGATTTCGATTTTGCCTGATTCAAGAACGTTTCAAATTCTGATTCATCGACTTCAATATTTTTCTCGTTTGCGATCAAGCGAGTTAAGTCCACTGGAAAGCCATACGTATCGTACATTTTAAATGTAATCTCGCCCGGCATTTTCTTTTGGTTTTTAGCTTTTAAATTTTTGATTTCATTTTCAAGAATCTCTGCGCCTGTATCCAATGTTTGGATGAAACGTGTTTCTTCATCTTTAACAGAAGATAAAATAAACTCGCGACGGTTTTTTAACTCTGGATAAACATCACCCATGTGACCAATTAATGAATCCACCATCGGCAGTAATAATGATTTATCAGATAACTTGCGTCCGTAACGGATGGCACGTCTCATGATACGACGTAGAACGTAACCGCGACCTTCGTTGCCAGGCAGCGCACCGTCCGCAATCAGGAAACCCGTTGTGCGGCAGTGATCGGCAAGAACACGGAAAGCCGCCGCACGCTCTGCTAGTTCAGCATGAGCCGCTAATTTCGCGCGATCGTTCACATATTCAACCCCGCTGACTTTCATCGCTGTTTGAATCATGGGCGCAAATAAATCAGTATCGTAATTGTTTAATTGGTTTTGTACGACAGCAACCACACGCTCTAAGCCAGAACCCGTATCTACAGATGGTTTAGGAAGTGGTTCTAGCACGCCCGGTGATTTTTCAAAGAATTGCATAAACACCAGATTCCAAATTTCAACGATACGATCTTCACCACTCGCGATACTTTTATATGGATCTTTTTCCTTACCAAATTGTTCACCACGATCGTAAAAAATTTCAGAACATGGCCCGCAAGGTCCCGTGTCACCCATTCTCCAGAAATTATCTTTTTCGCCAAATCGGAAGATACGATCTTTTGGGATGCCCTCTTGCTTGTGCCAGATATCCGCGGCTTCATCATCGGTTTCAAATGCGGTGACGTATAGACGGTTTTTATCTAAACCCAAATCTTTGGTTAAAAATTCCCATGCATAGTGAATGGCATCTTTCTTAAAATAATCACCAAAAGAAAAGTTTCCAAGCATTTCAAAAAATGTATGGTGACGAGCTGTGAAACCCACGTTGTCCAAATCATTATGCTTACCGCCCGCGCGAACACATTTTTGTGAGGTTACAGCGCGCGAGTAAGGACGTTTTTCTAATCCCAAGAATGCATTCTTGAACTGGTTCATACCCGCATTGGTAAAAAGAAGTGTCGGATCATCTTCAGGGATCAAAGACGAACTGGCCACTGCGGTGTGGTTTTGTTTTTTAAAATAATCGATAAATGACTGTCTAACTTGATGACTGTTCACTGATAACTCCCTTAAGGGCTTTTGCCACGATAGAGGATCCAAACCCTCTTGAGATTAAAAAACGACTCAGTTTTAATTTCAAGTTTGAATCTATCGTTTTGTTAAGTATTTTTCGGCGTAGAAGCTTAATAGCCTTCTCTAGCTCCTGCTCCTCGTCTTCCGACTGGGGCGGCAGGCCTTTTTGCGAAAGATAGCCATTAATATAACGAATGCCTTTGTTTTTATTGTGTAAAGATCGGGCAACCGATTCAGATAATTGGTCTTTGGGTTTTAACCATTTGTTATCAATCGCCCAGGCAATACCCTCGTCCACTTCTTCAGGAGTATAACGAGGTTTCTTTTTATCTTGGAAATCTTTCAGACGGCGAAGCTTGGTTTTCAATTCTTTTTCAGAATGATCGCGTTTCGCCAGATAGTACATTATTGAGTGTTTGATCCCCATGGGCCTAACTTGCCGCAAATCAAGTCTGGATTCAAGGATGAACGCGGCAGTCGGGCGCTTAAGGCTTAGTAAAAAAGAGAAAAATTCAAAGCTAAAATTTGCAAACGAGTCCCACCGTCAACAACGATCAAACGTCCTTCGGGTGTATAAGCTACTTTATCCATAAGAAGGATGCGTTTGCCGACACCAACTAGGAAACCAACTTTCGATTCGTTTTTAAATTTGTCGTTGATCACATTTAACATACCCAACCCCGCTTTTGCGTAGAAAGAGTCTTTAAGATTGTTATCAAAATTGTAAACGCCGATACCAAGAATTTGGAAGTAGCTGGATCCGCCGCCGCCGCTTTCGTTGTAGAATTCAGCTTCCGCACCTGCTTGAATATTGCTGCGGATAACTTTAGTGATAGACGCTTGTGCACCGATGATGGTCGATGTTTCGCCGCCTTTTTTCAAACTTTGTAAACCACCACCAGAAAGCATCGTTTGCAGTTCCCAGTCGAAATCAGCATAGTAAGATTGCTGAACAGGGGCAGGTGTAGCTACTACGGGGCTTTTAGATGTCCCTTTTTTTTGTGCAAATGCATTGGCACTGAACACCAAAGTAGAAATAGTTAAAATTTGAATAGCGAACTTCATCATAAATTCTCCTGTAATAGCTTGATTTATATTGATTACCGACATCATAACTTTGTTAAATGATCGGTCAATATTTATTTGATTACTTCAAGGCGTGCGTATTTTACCACGAATTTTTTGATCGTGTTATCAGCAAATAAAACACTCACTTTGTACATCTCGCCAGAACCTTCGGTATCAAAAACAGACCCTGTACCAAACGTTGGGTGGCGAACTTTCATACCTTTTGAAAATCCCGGTTTCGTGGGGGCATCGTCATCTGGATGCGATTGCACATCAAAGTCGTCATCGAATGATTGGCGCTTACTTTTAGAGGTTGAATAATTATCTGACGAATAACTAGGCACCGATGGTCGTGAACTTCCATAACTTGAGCCCGCCGACGACGATCCATAACGATCGAAAAAGTTATTAGTCACTGACGTTTTAAACCGAACTAACTCGTTTGGAATTTCTTTTAAAAAACGCGATGGTGGGTGCGCCTGATCCTGACCCCATAATTTACGCGTTTTTGCATACGACAAGCTCAAACGTTTGCGTGCACGAGTCATGCCCACGTAGGCTAAACGTCGCTCTTCTTCCATGTCGTCTTCGCCTTCAGATTCAAAACGCAAACTTGGGAATAGGCCATCTTCCATACCTACAATAAATACGTAAGGGAATTCCAAACCTTTAGAAATATGCAGAGTCATCAGCGTCACAGAATTCACTTCTTGCTTCAACTGATCAGCATCAGAAGCCAATGACATTTCTTCCAAGAAGGTCTGCAAAGTTCCCTCTTCACCACGTTCCTTAAGGAACTGAGCAATGGCATTATCTAACTCTTCCAAGTTGTCGATGCGCGCTTCGGCCTCTGTCGTTCCTTCGGCTTTTAAGGCTTTCAGATATTCGGTTTTTTCTAAAATCAGCGGGTACAATTCATCCAGCCGGTAGTTTTGACTCAAACCGCGGATTTCTTCCAATAGATCAAGGAAACGACGTAGCTTGCCAGTTGTACCGGCGTTAAACACGCGTGTTTCAATCGCCTTAGCTGCCGCATTTAGAAACGTAATTTTATCGCGGTCCACGATATCATCGATTTTCTCGACGGTTGTTTTACCAATCCCGCGCGTAGGGACATTGATAACGCGTTTAACGGCAATATCATCCGCTGGATTCAAACACAGTTTTAAATAAGAAATAATATCCTTGATCTCCATACGATCATAGAATCGCACGCCGCCAACGATACGGTACGGAATCGATGCCGTACGTAACTGTTCCTCGAGTACACGAGACTGGGAATTCGTTCGATAGAAAATGGCGTAATCATTGTAGGTGCCTTCGCCTTCTGTCATCCACGTTTGCAAAGTCTTAACGACATAGCGGGCTTCATCATATTCAGAACGTTCTTCACGAACTTCAATCAAATCGCCCGGATTGTTGTTTGTAAATAAGGTTTTATTTTTTCTTTGCGTGTTGTTTTTAATAACTGCCGTGGCTGCCTGGACAATATTATTTGAAGAACGATAATTTTCTTCTAACTTGATCGTTTTCGCATCGGTGAAATCTTTTTCAAAATCCAAAATATTTTGAATGTCGGCTCCGCGCCAGCTGTAGATCGACTGATCTTCATCACCCACGACGCATACATTACGATGGAAATGACCTAGTTGTTTGACTAACAGATACTGAATGTGGTTGGTGTCTTGGTATTCGTCCACCATGATGAATTTAAATTTCTTTTGGTATTCCAAAAGTAAATCTGGGTACATATTGAACAGTTCATGAGTTTTCAGAAGCAAATCATCAAAATCTAAAGCATTGGCCATTTTCAAGGTAGCTTCATACGCCGCATACACTTCAAATGTTTTAGGATCCATGAAGTTTTTATTGTTCTTTTTAATTCCTTCCGGAGTTAAGCCCATCATTTTGGCTGAACTGATCCGCGCCTGGAATGTTTTCGGAGGGTACAGTTTATCGTTAATTCCAAGCGATTGGACCACTTTCTTAATCGCCGACAATTGGTCTGAACTATCGTAAATGGTGAAATACTGCTTGTAGTCTAAAAGCGTGATGTGTTGCTTTAAAATACGAACGCAAAAACTGTGGAATGTAGAAATCCAAAGATAACCGTGAACCGGAATGCCTAGCGACGACAACAATTGAAAAATACGGCTTTCCATTTCGTGCGCGGCTTTGTTCGTGAATGTCATACACAGAACTTCATCGGGCGCGGCTAAGCCTTCGGCCACTAAATACGCCATACGATGAGTCAAAACACGTGTTTTTCCAGAACCAGCTCCAGCTAAAATCAGCAATGGACCAGTTTGATGCAGCACAGCCTCGCGCTGTGGGGGATTTAATTTTTGAGTTAAGATTTGTTCTGGCGTCATCGTGTTGATGATGTAGTCTCAAACCGCAGGTTTTTCAATATATTTTGCCCTAGATTCACATCGAAAATGCCCAATTTTTGGCTCGTCAGGTACCTCGAGCTGAATCAAAATACAATTCTAACAAATGTTTTAGTGACAGAGTTTTTGCTAATAGGTTTCAATATCGATGTAGCCAGTCAAGGTTACTTTTCACTCCGGGGGGATGAATGAAAAGTTCTTTATTGATGTTCTGGATCGCGATTGTACTACCATGGTCTGCTGCTAACGCCCAACAAACTAGCGTTAACATCACCACCTTCAATCTAAAATGGTTCGGCATCGGCGGCGATCCAAACAAACCTATCAAAGAATACCGAATTAAATACGTAAAAGACTTGATCTCTAAATATCTAATAAATACCAACCTTTTTGTTTTTGAAGAAGTCGTCGTTGTAAAGGACGTGATGTCAATCCTGCCTCAAGGTTGGACTTGCATCAGCTACGAGCATCCACAACCTCAACATCAACATGTTGTTTTATGCGCCACTCCGGGCGTGTCACTCAACAAAGTTAATTACGACAACAACTTCACGATTGAAGAAGCTCAGGGCGGAAACACAAATCTGCGCCCAGCTATGCGAGTCGATGTTGTAGAAACGAAATCAAAACGTAACTTGTTCACACTCGTTGGCGTTCACTTGAAAGCAATGCCGACGGAAACTGCGCTTCGCATGCAACAAGTCGCCGCGATTTCTAAAGATTTAGCAAAAATTCCACAAGGTCGTCCGGTTGTTCTGACTGGCGATATGAATACATTCCTAAAATCAGAAACAAAGCAAAAGGCCGACGATGTGGATTTGCTTCTACAGTCTTTGAATAGTGTTTCTAAGGGTTACATACGCGTTCCCCACAAACCGAACGTATACACATTCCGTAGCCCGGAATTCAGAAATCAGTTTGACCAATTTTATGTGCGCGGAACTATGCGTGTGACGGTGCTACCTGATGTATTTCCAGTATGTAGCGCTAATCAAAATGGTTCTGGTTACATGAATTTTGATTTCTACTACAAAAATGTTTCGGATCACTGTCCGGCAACGTTACAAATAGTAGTGCAATAGTCCGATTTAATCAGTTTTTAAAGACGGCGGAGATAATTTCGTAGGTGATCAGCAATACAATGATGATCTCTAGCAGGTGACTCCGCCGCACATTCATCTCGCCCTGCAGAAGATTACTGACCTGAGCCAAAATATTCATTTTACGAGTTACGCTATCTTGCCAATCTTTGATTCGAAACTGTGTGGCAGCCCCACGATAGATCTTCGCCAAATAGAAATCCCCTACGACTTTTAATGAGTTCTCTACCCGTTCAAGGAACTCGATAAATTCGATGTACCGAGAGCTCGCGTCTTCGTAGAGGCGATCATATTTTGAAGCCCAAATGGAGTGGCGTTTTTTTTGAATATCATCGTAGAGAGTGTTTAGCTTATCATCTAGCAAATCATCGTAGTAACGCATTTCCATTAACTGAGTGATACCAAATTCTAAAATATCGGGAACATCTCGGGAACCGCTAGGCTCAATCACAATCGCCGAATTCCACTCGATAATGGCCAGGTCATTTTCGCCATATTGGTAGATAGTTTCGGATGAACTATCCTTCATGTCTTTAGATAGTTTTACTTGATTTTCCGCCAGCATCAAGGCCGTGAAATCGGCTTCTTTTTTAAACTCCTCAGCGGAAAATCCGTTCTCAAATTCTTCGATGAAGTAGACGATGTAATCTTCGAACCCATCCCATTCGGACGGTTTTTTAATTGCCGACATAATCGTTTTCGTAATTTCACGGGATTGCTGTTTGGCTAAACTATCGATTTCGGAACCCTCTTCTAAGGCTTGCGCAATGTCGATGAGTTCTTTCCATGATGTACCTGAAGGAATGTTAATTTGGTAGATAATCGAGAGCGTTCCAAAATCACGCAGCTTCATGATGACGTCGGCTTTGAACGTACGATTTTGTGCGGTGAAAACCTCTTCCCCTAATCCGAACGACACAGGCGGTTTCTTTAGTTGAATGGCGCGATCGATGTATTTGGGAACTCTAAACCGGTCGGGACCACGATTATCATGCAAAATCGCCTCAACTTGGGGGATATTGATTTCCTCGGCGATATCAAACAGTCGATAAACAAGAATAGAACCTTTTTTGATTTTAATTTGGCTAGAGTCCATCGACTGATTGTAATGAACTGTTTAAAACGCAGTCAAACCCATAATTTTTACTAACCCTTTAAAACTCTTCAGCTTCTGCCCAATAACAATGTTGGTTTTCTAGGCATAAAAGGCTATAACAGCTCCATGAAACTGTGGGTTCAGGGTGCTGCTATTTTATTGCTATTGGTCGGTGGGTCGATCGCGGGCTGTGGAAAGTCGTTCAAAGGTGACGCCGATTCAGCGTCTGGTCGAATCAAAGTTCAAATTATTGCCCCTGGTTCGGTCACCAACGATACCGCTGCCACCACACCCTATTCGTTTGCCGTTGTGGATTTACTGGATGTGTATGATTTAGTTTCCTCGTCGGGCAAGTATGCTCAGTTTTATACGCGAGCATCACGCGTCGAGGGGCATCTACTGGGAACCCAACCTCGCGGACAATTTTTAAAAAGCAAAGAGGGTACGTTTGTCCCAAAGAATTTCCTAACTCAACAGATTGCAACTCTCTACTACCACGCACAAAATTTGGTACGACTAGAAACGTCTTTGGATTTTGATTCTAAGCGCAATAAGCCGTTAAAAATTGTTTTGGATACCCCTGTTCTAAACACGAAGCAAAATGAAAACAATGCCTTCTTCGATGGGGATTTAGATGCGATTGTGTTTTTAAAATACTCGGAAGGAAATTTACCTCTGTCATTAAACGGAGGTGTTTTCGCTCATGAATATTTCCATTCTATTTTCGACAAACTAGTTATCCGCGCCGTCAAGAACAGCGACGTGTTCAGCATACCTATTGCGATCAATAAACTGATTAATTCAAAAACGTTGGACGATGTAAAAAACAAAGACTTATCCGAACAGGTGAAAAAACTGACCGTAAAACTTGCGGAAGGACCAGTCACGCTCGATGCCGACAACGTGAAATGGTATTACTCACTATTGATCAAAGGTTTCAATGAAGGCTTAGCCGACTATTGGGGCTGGCAGTATGTAAATGATTCGGCATTTATTGCGCATTCTCTACCGCAAACCATCACGACTCGTAAATTAGACTTAAAATCGCAAAACATCGAAACGCTTCAACTACTATCAGAAGCCGAAATGTTGAGTATCGTCTACCAAGTTTCTGAAAGCGACGAAGAAAAATTAGATTTGGTAAATGCGTATTCGTATTTACTGGGGGCGCGCGTGGCACTGTTCTTTAAAACTTATTCTGAAACTGTTCAACGGGAACGCGGTCTTTCCGACACTGAAGTCAAAAAAAACATGAATCAAACGGTCATCAATTTTGTCAAGAGCTTGGCTAAATCATTGCCACAAATTACGATGGCCAGTGCACAAACTGAATTAAAAAGTCCGTATGCTTTGATGTATGATTTTATTACGGCTCAAGAAATAAAAAATCAAAATGAATGCAATCTTCTAAGACTATTTTTGGAAAACGACCCCAATTGGAGCAATAAATTAGAATGCGTTGCTAGTGGCCAATCTTCATCTAGCCAGTTCAAACTAGCCACTAAAGGCGTACAATGAAAATAGCACTTGCCCTGCTGACGATTCTGTTATTGGGATTGCCTACCATGGCAGCGCGAGTGTCCTTGTTTCCCGTGTCTATCGAGCAGCGCTATTCGGAAAACGAAAATCAGGATTTATATTTTCAACAGACGGATACGTCGGTATCTGCGGCGTTGACGTTTCAAATCTACCAAGTGGGATTGGAAGTCACACGTTGGTCAAAAGAATCTAGTGCACCGCTAGTAAGCTTTAAAGAAAGTTATTCTGAAATTGGCTCTTCTCATTTATTTTTAATGGGTGTCCTATACGATTACCTTTACTTGTTTTCTGGTGTTGGCGTCGGTATGTACGAAACGAAGCTCACCAATCAATTTAACGGCGTCAGCACGGACACAAATTCAGGACAAATTTTATATGCATCAGGAATTGTCTCGACCCAAGTGATCTATTCCTTTTTCCACGCGGCTTTTGACTTCCGATTGATTATGGCCAAAGACTATCGGCCACAACCCACGCCTGCGGCTGTTTTCAAGCTGGGCTTGTCATTTTAAAACTTCATGTAGAATTCGCCCATCGACTTTGGGGCTGGGGATAACCCCAAGGATCGCCGCGATTGTGGGATGAATATCGACAATATAGGCCTTGGAGTAGAACGTTTTTTTTTTGAAACCAGGCCCAACGAAAATTAACGGAACCATTTTATCATATGAATAGCCCGACACGTGATCGACCTTGCGTCCTTTTTCGTCAGGAAACGAATATGGTTTTGGCATCAAAATAAGGTCGCCCCATTGTTCGGCAATAAATGAATTTTCTATTTGCCGTTTTAAACGTGGACTCATCAACATATCTTTTGAATACAGTTCAGGAACAATAACTTCTTCGGCGACGCCCGTATTCTTGATAATCGTTCTGACTTTTTCCAAGAATGATTTTCTTTCGATTTTAAGTTTAGTAACCAGATCCCAATTCACCAGGTAATGCATGGACTGGATGGCTTTAAACCAATCTTTTTTGTCGGAAACATCATAAGTAGCGTTTATTTCTTTATATACTTTATCGATAAACTGAATTTCATTTAGAAACTCGGCGCTGATTTTATTTTTATTCGAATAATCTACCGATGGCGGAATTCCGTGGTCGCCCGTTAAAACAAACAACACATCTTTTTCTAAATTGAATTTACTTTTCAAGGTGTTTAAAAAACGAGACAGTTCTTTATCTTCATCGACAATCAGTTTTCTCATTTCCTCTGAATTGGGACCATACATATGCCCCGCCATATCGTGAGTCGAAAAACTAATAAACAAAAAATCTGTTCCATCGGTTTTACCCAATTTTTCCTGTTCTACGATGGCTTCTGCTAAATCAACGGTTCTTTGGATACCCCAAATTTTTCTCAACAAACCGGTTTCTGGTTGTTTGGGAACCAATTTCTTGTTTTGGGCGGTTAACCAGGTGGAATTCACCTTGTCGTAGTATTTACTTGTCGTCCATCCCCATTTTTTATCATCAAACCAAAAGGCGCCGTCGGCTTTATGTCCACCTAACATGATCGCGGATCTATCTTTGAGTGCGATCGCATAGACTTTGCTTTTTTGATCTGAACCTTTGAATTCATCAGATATCGTGGTCGTCGTCAGCTTTCTAGGAGAAAAGCCAAATTCTGGATCTTCCACACAGTACTCCACTTTATTTTTTGTGCGCGAATACCAATCATTGATGGCAATTCCCATATGAATTGGCCAAGAGCCTGTAGAAATAATCGCATGCCCCGGACACGTCATACTGGAAAGGACTTCGTATTCAGCAAAAGGATAATACGATCCATTTTGCATCAGGTAATTAAAACCACCTAATTGATTGCCTTGTTTCGCTGAAAGAAATTTAGTTTTATTCAAAGTAAGTATGTCTGCGCGCAATTGATCGTAAACCAAATAAACGATTAATTTGGGAGCCGCTTGAACCGAATAAAAACCGAATAAAAAAAGAAGAGTACAATATATTTGGCGCATGGATGCCCCCTTACCCGGTTGATCTTAGTTTATAATTTTTGGAATTTACACTGGAAAACAAACCTCAATCGTTTCCTAACATTCTTGGCGGAGGTGCGGAAAATATAAAAGCCGACATAAAATCGGCTTTTATTAAAATTAATTCTAATCTAAAAATTAGTTTTTTATTTTTTGGACCAGAGCCGATTCAGTTTTATACTTTTCTAAGTATTTAGATCGTTCTGTATTTGCTTCTTCTTGAGTCCCGTACAGCCCGAACGACACGCGATACCACTGTTTATCGTTTACTTTAGCCGGGATTACATTTGTTTGGTAACCTTGTTCTTTTAATTTAGTGGCGCGTTTTTCAGCTTCTTCTTTGGTAGCATACGAAGCTACTTGCACGGTGAATTTACCTAAGGCGTATTGAGAAATATCTTTTGGCAAGCTTGATGGTAACCGGTTTTCAGCTTTAGCGGCTTCTTTCGCTGCGGGCACTTTGCCATCAAGGAATGATTTAGCGGCTTCAAGCGGAGCGTCTTCATGAGACTCAGATTTTTTGCTTACTGGCTTGTGAGCCGGAGTTTCATGTTTGTCTACAGCTTTCTCGGTCGCTTTTTCAGTAGTTTTTTCAACGCCATGTTCAGCTTTAGCTGGTTCACGTTTTTCTTCATGTTTAGCTTCATGTTTAGCTTCGTGCTTGTCGCCATGTGTATCGCCGTGACCTTCAGCCGCTGAGTCATCCGCAACAAATTCGTCTTTTTTTAGCTTTTCTTCTGCTAAGTTTTTGATTTCATCGTCTGTAATCAATTGATCTTTAGCTGGTGCTGCATGACCTTCCCCATGCTCACTAGCAATCGCGCGTTTTTCATCGTGACCAGCAGCTGCTGGTTCTAGCTGAGCCAATTTGTATTGGTTATCGCTATATTTCTTTCCAATGTATGTTCCAATCGAGAACGACAACAAAGAAATGAAAAACACTAGCACTAGTTTTACGGCTACATCTGACTTTGCACCCATTATGACTTCCTTATAATACGAGTTATCATTAGAATATCGGATTTGGACCGTGTGGGTCAATGCGACCTTAGATGAGTCTCGCCTACTAAATCAACGATTTTTTGTGATTGAAAACCAGATATTTTGATTTAATATCAGTCCCGACTGAGGTCAGTGAGGAAATATGGACTTTGATCAGATCCTGTACGCATCCATAAAAGCATGTCGATTGGGCCGCCAAGTTTTATTGAACTATTTTGGCGAACTTAAAAATGTGGAAGATAAATTCCACGCCGGTCTAGTCAGCGAAGCCGACAAAGAATCTGAACGAGTCATTAAGAATTACCTTCTAGACAAATTTCCAGGCACATTCTTCTTAGGGGAAGAAACTTACTTTGCCAACAAAGAAGATCGACAATCGCAACAGGGTAAATGGATTTGCGATCCATTGGACGGTACTACCAACTACGTGCACCAATTTCCTATATTTTGCATCAGCTTGGCGTTTGAATGGCAGGGACAAGTTCAAGTCGGCGTTATTGACGTACCGATGCTAAATGAAACATACACTGCGGTTCGTGGCCAGGGCGCTTTCGTTAATGGGAAACCTATTCGCGTAAATAAAAATACAGACTTCAGCAAAAGCTTATTAGCCACCGGTTTTTTTCCTGACGACAAACAAGAACTCGAAGAACAGTTGCGCTATTTTGGTTCGATCGTTGGTGATTGCCGAGGTGTGCGTCGTGCCGGCGCCGCCGCTTATGATCTGTGCCAAGTCGCACGGGGTGTATTTGACGGTTTTTGGGAAAAGAATTTAAGTCCATGGGACGTGGCTGCGGGACAAATCCTGGTAGAAGAAGCCGGTGGTATTGTTCGCAGCTATAAAAATGAAATTCATACACCCTATAGCCGGTCCTTAGTAGCAGGAAATAAGACGATCGTTGACGGCATCTTAAAACGTTTCGTCACCGTAAAAAATAAGTAGGCTTTCTTGGCAATCACATTTTTAATTTTGTGTTACCTGATTTGGGGCCTACTTCCCATTTATTGGAAACAACTACAACATATTGCTCCTCTGGAAGTTCTATTTCATCGAATTGTTTGGTCTTTCTTTTTTTACGGTTTAGCCATGTTGGCAATAAATATTTTTACTAAGAAAAAAATATCTTCGAGTTTTGCCGAATTAAAAAATGATCGCAAACTTTGGGGTAAACTCTTTTTAAGCTCGTTCATGATTACCGGAAATTGGTTTACCTACATTTATGCGGTTAACTCTGGGCAAATTTTGCAAGCCAGTTTAGCTTACTATATCTCGCCCCTTATTTCCGTAGTAGCAGGCGCTATTATTTATAAAGAACAGCTTAGCATGCGAACTCGGTGGGCACTGGCGTTCTGTGGGCTGGGTGTATTTCTATTGATATTTGGTCAGTCTCTTATGTATGGTGACGCCCCAAAAGTGCCGTGGCTAGCACTTTGGCTCGCGATTTCATTTTTTATTTATGGATTTGTAAAAAAATCCGTCGTGATGCCTGCGATAACTTCCTCTTTTATCGAAGGTTTGTTCTTTGTACTGCCAGCAATTTATTTTATTGTCTTTAGTTCGTATTCTCATCTAGCACTTTACACTAGCCGTGACTGGGTTCTTTTTATTCTGGGGGGCGTTGCCACGGGATTACCGCTTGTTTTCTTTTCATACGCAGCTCAGAAGTTAACATTTTCAAGCATTGGTTTTTTTCAATATCTGTCTCCAACCCTGCAGCTTATGACAGCGATCTTTATCTATGGGGAGGACTTTAGTATTCAAAAAATTGCCGCGTTCTCGTGTATCTGGCTCGGCGTTGCGTTCTATATATCTCAACTTATCAAACAAAATAAAAAAATTATTAAACAGCGTCGATGACAATATCGTTGGTAATTCCCGAGATACCTTTGACTTGCCCCACCGCTATTTTGGCTGCTTTGCTCTGAGAATCCCATGCGGCCCTTCCAGTCAGTGTGATCCATCCTTCTTTTGCAGTAGCTCGAATATTTTTAGGAACAACGTAACTGCCTCGAATGGCTTTCAGTGCTGCCGTCACTATTTGCTCATCACTGCGGTGATCAAGATAGCAGACATTCACTTTGATTTGGTTAGCTATTGATTTAACACCAACGACCCTAAGTGCCGCCTCACCGATTTGAGATCGTTCTATGTAGCGTGGCACGCATCCGCGCAATGTCACGATACCCTTACGCACAAGGACACTTAACTGTCTGGCCGTCACCATCAAATCCCAATTGAGCTCGTTTATGACATCTCTCTGAATTTCAGAATCTGTTTTCTTAAATAGAAAGTTAAACATTTTTACCCCCTCAATCTCTCACTGAAATATTGGTTGCAATATTGGGCCCACGCCCTTGACTACTGCATCGCTAAAGGGAAAGAGTGTTAACTAAAAAAGTCGTTTATAATTTTGTTTCAGAGGCGTTTGTCACCGCAGGGAAAAATAGTTTGTATCTTTAGCAGGCTAAATTTTTTCTGCTATCTAACACATAAACTAAATTACTTTGTTCAATTTTTTAATTATTTCACTTTATTTGTTCTAAATCTTTAAAAAATCTGACGAGCAGCGTGAGTAAAATTACAGTTAAGTTTTATAAAACGCTAGCTATTTCCTCAATAAAGGTACGATATGCGTGTACACGTTTGATTTTAGAAGTCGGACAATAAAAAGGGGTCAAATATGGAAGAAAGAACCATCCAAAAAAATTCAACGGACACCGAAAAAAAATCAATTCTAGTTATCGACGATTGTGAAGATGTATTGGATCTTCAGCGAGTTGTACTAGAACAAAATGGTTATACTGTATTTACAGCACAGAGTGGAAATGAAGCTATGGAAATCCTAACTGAAATTACACAACCAAATTTAATACTTCTAGATATGAATTTGACTGATATGACTGGAATCGATTTTTTAAAAGAACTTGAAAATGAAAATCCAAAAATTATTGAAAAGGTACCCGTTGTCATATTCTCCGGTACCGACACAGTTCCTGAAAGCAAAGCCGTCGGTTTTATTCACAAGCCCTATGACTTAGAAAAATTTATTGCGGAAATAAAGATCTACCTAGAAATGGGATTCTCCATCCCAATGCTACACTAGATGCCAGATTCAATCCAGGTCGTTGGAATCGGCGCTTCTGCCGGCGGACTTGAAAGCTTTGTACAATTACTAAATGCTTTACCTATTGATACGGGTTTTTCTTTTGTTTTTGTGCAGCATTTAGACCCTACTCACCCAAGTATGGCGACCGAGATTCTAAATCGTGAAACGCAAATGCCAGTTTTTGAAACTCGTCAAAACACAAGGGTAAAACCAAATTGCGTTTACACAATTCCTCCAAATTTCGATATCTCGATTCAGTCCGGGGTTTTGAAACTAACTCCCAGAGGTTCATCAAAGCATCCCCATATGCCAGTCGATGCCTTTTTTCAATCGCTAGCTAAGTATTCTGGCCGGAATGCCATCGGCGTTATTTTATCCGGCATGGCTTCCGATGGCACAGAAGGTCTTCGCGCGATAAAGGCAGTCGGGGGTATTACGATGGTACAAGTTCCATCCACCGCAAAATTTCCCAGCATGCCTCAAAGCGCTGTCGATGCGAATGTTGCGAATCACATATTGAATCTTCAGTCGATCGCAAACGAACTAGCAAAAACGGCTAAAAAGCCAAAAAAATTAGGACCTCGGCAGGCACCGATTCTGCCCAACTCTGAATTAGCAAGCGACCAAATCAGACTCTCAGAACCGATTGACCAAATCCTAGCACTTTTATGGCGTCATAAAAAAGTGGACTTCTCTGAATACAAGAAAACTAATCTAATACGAAGGATTGCACGGAGGATGTCTGTACTTAAGCAGTCATCAGAAAAAGAGTACGCTGATTTTCTAAAAAACAATCCTGAAGAAGTAACAAAATTATTTTTTGAGATCCCTATTCATGTCACTGGTTTCTTTAGAGACAAAAAAGAGTTCAATCTACTAAAGAAGAAAATACTTCCGATTATTACCAAAAGAATACAGCAAGAAAATCCAATTCGAATTTGGGTGGCGGGATGCTCTACGGGAGAAGAGGCTTATTCGATTGCGATTTTAATTTCCGACTACATCCATGAACATTCACTAGCTCACTCTATACAGATATTCGCTTCGGATATAAGCGATATTGCGATTCAGAAAGCGCGATTGGGAATATATTCAGAATCTGATATGAAATCCATTCCCCCGACACTAAAGAATCGCTATTTTACAGAGTGTTCGGAAGGTTTTAAAGTTGTCAAATCGATTCGTGATTTATGTCTATTTTCCGTTCATGATCTAATGTCTGATCCTCCGTTTGCGAAACTGGACCTTATTTCCTGCCGCAATTTACTTATTTACTTTAACGCCAATTTGCAAAAAAGAATCTTTCCCATTCTGCACTACGCCCTAATTCCTGGAGGCTATTTATTTTTAGGGCAATCGGAAAATGTAGGCGGATTCACTAATTTATTTCGTCAGATAGACAAAGATTATAAAATTTTTACGAAAACAACCACTCATTCTGATGTGCCTAAACTGCATTATCCCATTGGTCGCTATAGTTCTGAAAAAAGCTTCCCCCCAAAACCAATTTCTACTTTTAAATCCACTTTTGACATTCACAAAGAAGCAGATCGAATTGTTGCAATAAAATACGGACCAAGTGGTGTAATAATAAATGAAAATTTAGAAATTGTAAGTTTTCGAGGTCGTACAGCACCCTATTTAGAACAACAGGGCGGAACAGCAAGCCACCAGTTACTGAAAATGGCGCATCCAGATCTTGGTTCTGAAATTAGAAATATTATTCAAATAGTTAAAGCGCAATTGTCATCTTTCAGGAAAGAAAATGTCGCAATTGGAGATGGCAACGGAGAAGAGTATCTAAATATTGAAGCCATCCCTCTTAATCCTTTAGCACCAGTAATCAACCGACAGTACCTGATCCTTTTTGAGAAAATCTTAAACCCCAACGCGCCGAACACAATTCAAAAACCCACTGAGCCACAAGGCAAAGTGGACCAAAGAATTCGACAATTAGAATACAAAATCGCCAGCAGCAAAGAGTATCAGCAAGCATTAAGTTTAGATCATCAAATCGCTCAGGAAGAAGCGGCCTCAGCTAACGAAGATCTACAATCCGCAAATGAGGAACTACAAAGTGCTAACGAGGAATTAGAAACTGCGAAAGAGGAACTGCAGTCTACCAATGAGGAACTTACAACTGTTAACGACGAATTGCAGATCAGAAACAATGAGCTTGGTGATTTAAATAATGATTTGGTTAATCTACTAAGTAGTATTGAAATTCCCATCATCATCGTCAGTGCAGAATTGAAAATTCGGCGTTTTACACCGGCCGCAACTAAAATATTGAATTTGATTGTAACTGATGTCGGCAGATCAATAAGCGATATCCGATCTAACCTGCGCTTACCCAATTTGGAAACTTTGGTCGCCAATGTTATCGATAATTTAAAAATTAAAGAAATCGAAGTTCAAGATCACCGAGGTCATTGGTATCGATTGAAAATTCGTCCGTATAAAACTACAGACAATAAAATTGATGGAGCTGTTCTAACATTCGTAGACATCGAAGTTCTGATGAAAGCCTTGAGTCGCCTAAAAGGGGCTTTGAGTAATGCAACCTCTGTCGCCGATGCTCTTAAAATCCCATCAGTCATTATAGATCGGGGCCTAAGGATTCGATCAGTGAATCAACTTTTTTGTGAGATATTCGATATATCTGCCGCTGAAAAGGAAGGGACTTTACTAAGCGACCTAGTGAGTAAGGTGATGCATGATTCAGAATTGAATGCGCATCTAGAGAATGCATTAGATTTCGAAAAGTCATTTCAAGATATCGAAGTATCTGGCGATTTCCCAGGATTTGGTCGAAGGACATTTTTGGTTAGTGCAAGACATATTCATTGGGGTGAACTGCCGGACCCAGAACCTGAATCAGTAGTCGTGGCTTTTTTTGAAATTACAGAACGAAAGCAAATCGAAATTAAGTTAGAAGAATCGGAAGAAACCTATCGTACTCTGTTAGAATCCGCTCACGATGCGATTGTGGCAGTAGACGAGAAAGGTAAAATCAAAGTCGTCAATGCGCAAACAGAAAAGTTTTTTGGTTATCGCCGTAGAGAGCTGATCGGAGAAAAAGTCGAGATGTTAGTTCCCGAGGAAGCGCGAGCAGCTCACGCAAACTTACAAAAAGAGTATATTCAAAAACCGGTACCTACTCATATGTCTGAAAAAGTAGATCTATTGGGACAAAGAAAAAATGGATCTACGTTTCCTATCGAAGTTTCGCTTAGCCCAGTAAAAATATCCCGAGGTCAGCTAATAATAGCGGTCATTCGGGATGTAACTTCACGGCGACAGACAGAGCAAGATAGAAATAGCTTGCTTCTTAGTGAGCAAGGCGCAAGAAAAGAAGCTGAAAAGGCTAACCGGGCTAAAGATCTTTTCTTAGCCACACTATCGCATGAACTAAGGACACCGCTTTCTTCCATAATGACCTGGTCACAACTCATTCGGCACGGAAAAGTGGACTACGAGAAAGCAAAAATCGGTGCCAGTGTAATAGAGCAGAGCGCAAAGGCTCAAAGTCAACTTATTGATGATTTACTGGACATCTCTAGAATTACTGCTGGCAAACTAGCTATTGAAATCACAGAAATCGATATAAAAAACGTAATACCTCTAGCCATAGAATCTGTAAGTGCACTATCTGATAAAAAATCCATTACTATTACTCAGAAAATTACCGATGAATGTGGAATGGTCTTAGCCAACGCTATCCGTATTCAACAAATAATTTGGAACTTACTTTCAAACGCGATCAAATTCGCGCCAAAACAGTCGGAAATAGAAGTAGCTTTTGATTATTTTCAAGAGTCCAATCGACGATTGGCAAGAATTAAAGTCACCGATTGTGGGAAAGGCATTCCTGAAGAATTTATTCCTCATATCTTCAATCGATTTAGCCAAGCCGACAGTACGTCAACACGAATTCATGGTGGTCTTGGCTTAGGTTTATCTATTGTAGCCAGTTTGGTTGAATTGCAAGGCGGTGTCGTAACTGCGGAAAACTCAAAGACCGGTACTGGCGCCATTTTCACGGTTACCTTTCCTGTAGTTCCAGCTAAAGTTGCCATTACCAGTTTTACGGTAGCAGATACTAGAATCAATAACGAAAATCTTGGACAAGATAAAAAAGAAGCCCCATCTTTAGAAGGCTACAAAATACTAGTCGTTGATGATGACGAATCGACTCGCGAGGCTCTTGCTATTTATCTAAAATCTTTTGGGGCGGAAGTGCTTTCAACGGATTCAGCTAGGGAAACCTTAAAGCAAATAGCCACATTTAATCCCGATATCCTACTGAGTGATATCGCAATGCCTGAAATGGACGGCTACTCGTTAATTAAAGAAATTCGTCTTTCCAACCAACTGCATATACGCAATGTACCCGCATTGGCATTGACCGCCTACGCCACCGAAGCGGATGTTCAGCAAGCTATCGACGCAGGTTTTCAAGCCCATTGCCCAAAACCCATTGACGCTGGGGAGTTGGCTCGGGTGATCGTTAAATATGCTCTAAAGTCCTAGATCACCTAGTTAGATTTAGTACAGAAGCTAGACCTAAAACAATTTTTTTTTATCTCGAAAATGTGTCCTATAGTGAAATCAGACAAATCTTGAATTGAAAAATTCACGGAGATGTTTTTCTATATTACTATGGGAATATTTTCGACTTTCGCAAAAAGAGACTCGTCTAAAATTTTAACTACGTCGTTTGAACGCCTCTCGCGGGCCAAGGATTTACGCGACATCACGGCTATTGCCGCCGAAACAGCACGACAGCTGTCGGGATCACAAGGGTCAACGTTCGTTCTTCGCGATGGTGACCTTTGTTATTACGCCGATGAACACTCCATTTCGCCACTTTGGAAGGGCAAACGATTTCCAATGGTCGACTGTATTAGCGGCTGGAGCATGATTCACCAGGAGGCCGTTTTAATTCCCGACATTTATTTAGATAATCGAATTCCTCATGATGCCTATCGTCCGACATTTGTGAAAAGCTTGTGCATGATTCCTATCCGCAAAGAAAATCCAATCGGCGCCATCGGTAACTATTGGTCTGAATCTTACATCCCGACCGAAGATGAAATTAAATCACTACAAATCTTGGCAAACAGTACAGCTATTGCTTTAGAAAACTTAGAACTTAAAATTGTTCTAACAAAGCAAAATTCTGCGACGACTGGTCTTCAGCATCGCAACAATGAATTAGAAGTGGCAATCAATGCCATGGCCCACGATTTGCGCACTCCTGTGGCGGGAATGACCGGCATGGCCGAACTACTACGTATTCGCCTGGCTGACAAAATTGACAAAGATTCTTACGACTATCTCTACGCAATCATGAATACTGGCCGTCAGACGGCAGCTCAGATCGAACGTATGTTAATGTTATATCGAGCCAACAGCGGCGCGATCACAAAGCAAGAATTGAACATTACTCAAATTACTCATGAATTGTTTAATGTACTAAAACCTGAACTACATAATCGAACTTTCGAGTTCAGTGTCGAACCGCATTTAAAAGCCTACGCCGATGCACCACTGGTGCGCGTAGTTTTGAGTAACCTGCTCTCTAACGCCATCAAGTATTCGTCCAGAAAACCAAAAACGAAAATTGATGTTGGACTGTATAAAAACGAATCAAAATTTAATACATTCTATGTTCGCGATAACGGCGATGGTTTTGAACCCGCACAAGCAACAAAACTATTTCAGCCACTGAATCGATTGCATAGTCGTGAGGACTTTGCGGGAACTGGATTAGGTTTAGCATCCGTAGCTAAAATTGTCGAAGTCCACGGTGGTAAATGCAGCGCTGAAGGACGTCCTTCTGAAGGGGCCACCTTCTTCTTTAGTTTGCCCGCAAATGCATCCTAAAAATAGTAACAGCCTAAAAGGGCAACTGTTTAGCTTATCGACATTCTAAAGACCTGGTAAACGGCAGCCACCGGGACTACCGTTTGCTGGTTATAGAACGATATGATTCTAAAGAACCTATCTCTGGTCGTTCTATCGTTGTCTTTGATTGCTCCATTAGCGATGGCCGGCGACTGCTCGCCCAAAGATATGAGTGCCGAACTAGGCGCGGTTCGATCGCAAGGTAATATAGGCTGGTGTTACGCGAACACAGCTGCGGATTTAATTTCGTATAAATTCAGAAACAAATGGAACGGAGTTCAAGCTTCGGCCATTTTTATTGCTCTTGGTTACAATTATAAAATGAATAGCTCGGAAGCGGGTTCGTATATCTTCACAGAAGGTGGTGATATACGGGCCGCTATTAATTACGCCGCTGAGTTTGCTTATTCCTGCCCCCGTCAGCTAGACAATGCGTTTGTTTTGGGTGGATTCAATTTGCAAATTAAACAAAAACTACATCTTGCGGAAAAATTAAAATCGCTTTTCGATAAACGTCTAAATTCCTCAGAAAGCTGGAAAGAATATCGTGATTACATCTACGCCCTTCAGCAAAAGCAGTCGATCATTTCCCGTATTTCCGATGAGGCTCTAGAGAATGCCCTGCGCCTGGATATCAATTTGGCCGTCGTTGAAATCGCAAAAGAAGTTTGTAAGCCCTTCAAAGATCAAATGACTATGTCGATAAAAAAAGAAGACGTCGGTCGTTATTTTGATTCCGACACGGACTATTACGACGATGTTTTAAAAGTCCGAGTGAATCACAAACCTGATTTGTTAGAATTAATCGATCGGCAAATCAGCAAAGAAAATGTGGTTGGTGTCGACTATCAAATAAAATTAATCAGCAAAGATTTAAAGGATAAAGACAACCACGCGTCTGTCATTGTTGGCCGCGAAATGAGAGCTGGACAATGTTACTATAAAATTCGCAATTCATGGGGACCCGATTGCGAAATTGAGGATGAGGCGGGAAAAACCATTCCCCGTTACAACAAAAATGTCGAGTGTGTAGCCGGACACGTCTGGGTAAAAGCTGCCGACCTAAAGGCGAATCTTTCCTCTATCGCTTATATTAGACCCTAATTCACCTAAACCTATACCCAGTCCGGCTTCCAAAGCCCATAAAAGCGAGACTAGACTGGGCTAATAATCACGAACGGATTCTTTAGTTTTGCGTTTCACTATGATACACTGACTTATATTGGGACAGATTCCTGGGAGTAAAAAATGAAAATTACGCACAATAAAGTCGGTCAGAATTTAAACATTACTGATAACAAAAAAGCGGAAAAAACAGACAAACAAGGCGGCGATGTAAAAGCGGATGCTGTTTCTCTTTTTGCTCCAACTGAAGGTGGCGCTGGTGCTTCGAAAGTTGCTGTTTCAGCTCGCGCACAGGAAGCTAAAAAAATCAAAGAACTTGCGATGGCGGCTCCCGATGTAGATCAAGCGAAAGTAGAAAAGTTTCGTAAATTGATCGAAGACGGAAAATACAAAGTCGATGCTAAAGCCGTTGCCGACAGAATGGTCGACGACGAATTAAACTTCATGTAAAAAACTAACCCGCAGTAAAAGGAAAACATCGCATGGATGCGACAGTTGACAGATCTTACGATAAATTAATTCAAAACTTGGATGACTTAGTTGGCTTATATCGCCAGCTTTTAGAGCTTGCTAGAAAAGAAAAGCAATATCTAATTGAATCAGACACAGAACGCATCCTTGAAGTGAATAGCCAGAAGGACGCCGTTTTACAGAAGGTAAAATTAGCAGACACTCTACGTTTTAAGCACGCTAAAGAGCTTTGCATGAAAATCGGTGCGGACAATGAAAACCCTCGCCTACTTGAAATCGCTCAACGTCTGCACGGCCCAAAAGGCGACAAGCTACACAACTTCCATTCCACGTTAGAAATGGTAATCAAACGTATTATCGAAATTAACAAAGAAAACGAAGAACTAGCTCAAAAAGCAATTAATACACTAAACGGAACGATGAATAACATTAAAGAAACATTATCAGGCAAAAAAACGTACGAGAAAAAAGGAAACTACAAAGCCGGCCCAGAAAGCTCTGGCAACTTTGTATCAAAAGAAGCATAAAGCTTCAAAACGTTAGATCAAATAGATCTAACAAAAGGCGAAGTTCAGAATGAACGAGCCAAAAACCCTCGATCCCAAGCGCGTCTAACAAAATTGAGCGCGGTTTAAAGGGACAAAATCGAGGCCGACTAGGAGCCCGACTGAGGCGTGGCTCGGCCACGTCGCAGGGAGAGGCGACGCAGGAGAACGAAGAGTTTGGCGCTTTAAACCGCGCGACTCTCGAAGAAAGGGACAGGATGTCTAAGATTTCGTCCATGATGGACGTGGGAAAAAGATCTCTATCGAACGCCCAAACAGCCTTACAGACTGTATCGCACAATATCGCCAATAAAAGTACAGAAGGGTATTCTCGTCAACGTGTCGATCTAGTGACGAACGAACCGATTGGCTCTGGAAACTTACGTATTGGTATGGGTGCTAGAGCCAGCCAGGTTTCTCGTGTTAACAATCCATGGTTAGAAAAGCAAATCCAACGCGAGCAAATGAATTTGGGCCAAGCGGAGACTAAGGCTGATGCTTTGGGACGTGTGGAACAAGTGTACAATGAACAAGGAACGAAAGGTTTAAATCACCAGTTAAATGAATTCTTCAATTCGTTCCGCGAATTATCTAACACTCCGGAAAGTTTAGCATCACGTACGATGGTTCGCGAAACAGCGAATACATTAGTGGGAACATTTAAGAACATGAACAAGCAATTGAAAGATGTTCAAACAGACTTAGATGGCCAAATCAAAACAACGACCGAAGAAATTAATCAGATTTCTAAAGAGATTGCTTCATTGAATGAAAAAATTCAATTAGTCGAAATTCAAAACGTACCAGCCAACGACGAACGCGATCGTCGAGACCTATTGGTAAAAAAACTAGGCGAGAAAGTCGATATTACTTGGGGTGAAGGCAACAACGGGATGCTGACCATCACTGCAGGTAATACCGCCATTCTCGTTTCAGGTACTAGCGCGAATGAACTAAAAGCCGCGCACACCGACGAACGTGACCGTGTTGAACTTTTCTATCGCTCAACTGATAAAGGTAGCCTTTTTAATGTGACCAACCAATTTCGCGGCGGCAAAATCGGCGGTGCTTTAGAAGTTCGCGATGATATTATTGAAAAACATTTAGATACTATTGATAACTTGGCTTACCGTTTAGCAGACGAAGTTAACACTGCCCATGAAGCGGGTTACGATCGCTATGGCAAAACAAATAACTCGTTCTTTGATCTCCCTAAAGACATCAAAGGTGCTTCGGAAACGTTAGCCATCAGCGAAGGGGTTCAATTAGACGCCGGTAAAGTTTCTGTCGCTGCCCGCCCCGACAGTCCAGGGGATAATACGATCGCTAACATCATCGGATCCCTTCAATACCAAAAGGTAATGGATGAAGGTAATTCGACAATGGATGACTACTACATTTCGCAAGTTGGTCAGATTGGTACAATTTCGCAGCGTGCAGTGAAAACATTTGAATCACAAAAAAATATTTTAGATCAACTAACAAACATTCGCGAAAGTATCAGCGGTGTCAGTTTAGATGAAGAGGCAACAAAGATGATCGAGATGCAGAAAGCATATGATGCATCTGCCCGCTTGATTAGAACAGCGGATGAAATGTTCGATACTGTATTAAACTTGAAACGACTGTAATTAAAGGATTATTGACGTGAGAATCGCGGATAAAATGCAATACAACCAAGTTCAAAAAAATATCAGTAAGAATCGTACTGATATGGCTGATTTGCAGAATCAAGCGGCTACTCAACGTCGTATTAACAAACCCTCTGATGATCCTTTGGCAACGACGCGCGTATTAGCTAGCCGTACCGAAGAAAAAACAAATGCTCAGTTCGTCAAGAACATCAATCAAGCAAAATCGTTTTTAGAATTCTCGGATCAGTCTTTGGGTGAATTATCTGAACTTTTAGTTCGTGCTAAAGAACTGGCGATCAGTCAATCCAATGATGCTTCGGCAAATCCGCAATCGCGTGCGATGACAGCAAAAGAAATCGAACAGATTTACAATCAAGCGGTACAAATTGGTAACCGTAAACTGGGCGAACGTTATATCTTTTCGGGATTTAAAACTCAGACAATGCCATTTAATATCGCTGGCGAATACGCTGGTGATGATGGCGACTTAAAAGTACAAACACAAAAAGACCAATTCCTGGCGGTGAATTTACCCGGCAGCAAAGTATTTATGGGTAAAGGCTTTGAAGTCGATGGCATGGTCCGTCCGGGGCAGATTACGCCTCAATCTATTGATGATCTTGAAGGCATCAAAGTACGCGAACAAGAATCCAAACAAATGATGGAAGAAGATCAGGAAAGCAAAATACAACTGCGTGGTCCTGCCAACGCTGGTTCCCCTAACCATATTGGTGAAAAAGATCCTACCAATGGCGACGCAGGTGTTAACATTTTCCAAGTCATCAAAGGTTTAGAAATTTCATTAAAAACAAATGATAAAGAAGGCATTCAAAATGCCATGGACATGTTAGATCAATCCTTATCGCAAGTGGTATTGGGACGCTCAGAAGTGGGCTCAAGAATCATGGCCGTCAACGGTTCCCAAGATTCCCTCCAAAAGGCGATTGTGGATAATAAAATCGTGGCGTCCCAATTAGAAGACGCTGACGTGTTTAAGCTAGTTTCCGATATCAATAAGACTGACGCGGCCTTAAAGGCGACTTTAGATACGTCAGGTAAAATGATTCAGCCAAGCTTGCTGGATTTCTTGAAATAAAATTTCTTTACATCGTTAGCTGATTACTTTTTTCAAACCAGTTTTTAAATTTCTGCATTTTCACTGAAGCTTACGCATCTTCACTTACCGATCGCATACTTCTTTCAGACTGTGAGTTTTTTTCAATTTACTTTCGGCCTTCTTCTTACTAGAACCGCTGTGGTATTGCATAACAATCTGAAGGAGAATTCATGAAATTAATTTTATCGATCGTTTTATTAGCTAGTTTTTCATTCGCACAAGTTTGGGATGAGGAAGATGATTTTTCACCTCGCCGCCCAAATCTATTTTGCGCTAACAGTGTTTTGAAGAATTCAAATGGTGATACGCTTCACCAATTCACCTTTTCTTACCAATGTGAAGACACACTTAGAAAGATCACTGGTCCACTATTCTGCGCTAATAATGAATTAAAAAACTTGCGCGGTAAAGTTATTAGCACATTCACATTCGCTTACCAATGCGAAGATTCACTTAAAAAAATCAAAGGTCCTTTGTTCTGTGCAAATAACGTTCTTAAAAACGTAAATGGCAGAGACGTTCACCAGTTCACATTCGCTTATCAGTGTGAAGAATCAGTACAAAAAATCACTGGCCGTCTTTTCTGCGCTAACAACGTTTTGAAAAACGTGAACGGCAAAGAAGTTGAAACATTTACTTTCGCTTTCCAATGTGACGACGCTCTGAAAAATATCAAAGGCCAACTATTCTGTGCTGGTGGAAAATTGAAAAATGTCTACGGCGAAACAATTCATACGTTTACGTTCTCATACCAGTGCGATGATACTCTTAAAACTATCAAGGGCAAATTGTTCTGTGCAGACAATGTTCTTAAGAGCATCCGTGGTAAAGTACTTGAAACATTTACTTTCGCTTTTCAATGCCAAGACAAACTAAAACAAATTAATCCTTAGTTGTTAATCCACCCAGCTAAACCACTTGAAGGCGACTTTGCCCATCAGGTGGGTTTTGGGTAAGAAACCCCAAACGCGGCTGTCGGCCGAGTTGTCACGGTTATCCCCTAACACGAACAACTGATCCGCCGGCACAGTGACGGGACCATAGGGAGCCATCGTTGAAATCGCGCTCCCTATTTTTTTTGCGGTGTAGTCCTCAATCTGCGCGACACCATTTACAAACACTGTTCCCGTCACATCGACGTAAACTTGCTCGCCTGGCAGCCCAATCACTCGCTTCACATAATAAGTAGATTCATCTTTAGGGTACCTAAACACCACCACATCGCCACGATTCACTTCACCTGTATGAAACAACCAAGTCATAGTGAACGGCAGACGAACACCATACTGAGCCTTATTAACGAAAATCTGATCTCCTGGTTTTAGCGTTGGGTTCATACTTTCGGTAGGTATGCGATAAGCCTCAGCCACACCCCAACGGATGGTGAAGGCGATAAACACATACATCGACAGTTTTTTAAGCTCGGCGGGATTATATTTGATAAATTTCATGTTGCTCCTTAGGTAAAAGCAGTTATATATAAGTACTGCATACTGTACTTAATGTACGCTATACTTTACATAAAGTAAAGTATATTTTACTTATATTGGATCTGAGCGTGGCTGAATTGAAAAAAGCTGAGTTAAAAAACAAGGTTAAGGGCTATCGCGCCATGCAAGGCGACCTAACCCAACAACAGTTAGCCGACCTAGTTGGATGCTCAAGACAAACAATAATTTCGATAGAAACCTCAAAATTCGTCCCATCAGTAGAACTAGCATTAAAACTGGCAAACGCCTTAAAGGTAAAAGTAGAAGATATTTTCTCACTAGAAGAGGAATCAAAACCATGATCACCCTAAACTGGATGCAAATCACAATCATATCCTGTACAGCCATTTACGTAGTCATAGAATTATTAACAAGAAACGAAATCAAAGACGAACGCTACCACCTAATAGAACTAAAAACCCAAGCCCTAGTCAGCAAACTAACAGCAACCGCATTAGTGTTAATATCCACAGTTTATATTTTTTACCCAGAAACAAACGCACTTTACATGCTCTTCATTTTATCGATGAGCTTCCTAGCGACAGAAATTCTAGCGAAGCAGTATTACAAAAGAAAATTATAAAAGAGCCTAAAAAATCTCTAACAATTTTCCTTAATTGGCGCAAAAACCTCACGCAGTGCAGGTTTTAAGCAAGTTAAGACAATTACAGAAAGAGTTCCAAAAAGGAACTCCCCACACCCGGGCTCACGATTTTGGTCTGAATCGAGGCCCACGCGGACGGCCAGTCAAGGAGCCCGACTGAGGCGTGGCAGAGCCACGTCGCAGGGAGAGGCGACGCGGAGGCTAGGCGCCCCCGAACGAACAGTCAGACCAAAAGCGTGTGCCCCCCACTTGACTTTGGGACGGAGAAATAATACCTACAGTTCTCGTTAACACAACCGATACGAAGACACATAAGGTTAGTTAGCATTTATAAGGAGTATATATGCTCGTTCTCACACGGAAGTTGGGTGAAAGCATTGCGATCGATGATCATATCAAGATTCGCGTCGTTCAAATCAAAGGCAAACAAGTCCGCTTAGGCATTGAAGCTCCTAAAGATACAAAAATTCATCGCGAAGAAGTTTACTTAGCCATCCAAGATCAAAACAAAGAGTCATCTCAAGTTTCATCTGACAAATCTAAATCAGTCGCTAGTTTACTTAAGCCGACTTCAAAATAATTTTCGGCTTCGCCAAATGCGAGGCCCTAATCTACAGCCCGTTTTCAGTCCTATTTTGTCCTTAAATGCCCTTTAACAATTAGAAAATAAAACCTTATTGCGGGATTTATCAACTCTCGGGGTATAAAACTCCCCAAGCAACCTATTGGAGCGACGCAGAACGCTTTCGTCAATTCTCTTGAGTTTACCTCTATTTAAGTCCAGATTTTAAGTGTGGGCTAACCTTTGCGCTAGGCTTATGTATCTAATTTTTAGGTATTTAGCCCGTAAAAGGTTAAAATTGGAGTAAGTTGATTTAGTTTAAGTCGTGAGGTGTTCATGGCACTAAGTGAACTAACGTGGGGGGATTAACATGGTAATTCAAACTTCAAGATTTGGTCCGGTGATGTTTGAAGCCGACGACATTTTGAATTTTCCAGAGGGGTTGTTGGGATTTTCGGATTTACGTCAATTCGTTTTGGTAGATGATCCTGCCGACGAAATCTTCATCTGGCTTCAAAGCTGCGAAACTCCAGAAATTGCGTTCCCTGTATTAGAGCCAGAATTATTTGCTCACACATACAAAGTAAACCTAACAAAAACAGACGCCGAAAACTTACGTCTTCAACCGACTGAAAAAACAAAATACTTGTGCATTATCACTATCCCAGATGATCCAACACAAATGTCGGCAAACATGAAGGCTCCGATCATTATCAACCTAGATAAAAAAATCTGCCGCCAGTGCGTTCTACAAGACAATTCACTAGCGATCAGAGAGCCGATCTTCACAAAACTACAACAACGTGTCGTTCAAAATCCAACTATGACCATCAAAGATCAAATCCAAGAATCCGATGTCATCGTTAAGATCAAAAAAGAAGCCGACAAATCTCTATAAAAATTTAATTACAAATTAAAAAAACGAAAAGGCTCCACACGGAGCCTTTTTTATTGGTGCCAGGCTACTTTTATTTGAAGGTACCTCCTAACATTCTGGTACCCGGCGCATTAGACGCTGCGGGTACCAGAATGTTAGGAGGTACCTTTTATGTTTTTTCGAAGGTGCTTTTTTCTTTGTTTTTGCGGACGCCGGGGACGGCGAAGATTTGGTTGTGGAATGAGATGTAGAAGCCGGGCTGCAGGAACCTTGTGGCGTATAGGGCTTCGGTTACGTTTTGAGTGGCGTCGGAATCTTCGAAGCCCATAGGGATCATGGCGCCGGTGAAAACGATGGGGACTTTTGGTTTTTGAATTTCTTTGTGGCAGTACTCGGCCGTTACCGTCATCGTGTCGGTTCCGTGTAGGACGACAATGGGTTTCTGCCCGCCTGCGTTTTCGCGAATGTTTTGGCAGATCACTTTGCGATCGTCATCCGTCATATAGAGCGAATCTTTGCTCATCAGTGGTTTGACTTCGATAAACGTGCCTGGCAGACGTAGTTTCGATAAGATACGGTTCTTGATGCTGGTGCCGCGGTTTTCAAGCGATCCATCAAATTCATTATAAGTCTTTTCTATTGTACCCCCGGTTGCGAAAACCAGGATTTCATGAGCATTTTTCTGCATAAACCTATCCTGCCCAAGCTTAAGAATAATTGCAATCCCTGACAAGTCGGAGTAGGTTCAGGACCTCTAAAAAAACAGCAGAAAAGGGGTTTAACGTGACTACAAACACTACCGAATTCAACCGCGAAGAATACATGAAAAACGAAAGCCGCAAAATCAAGCCAGCCGCTGATTGGCAAACCATCAAAAAATACAACGACATTCGTTTAGAGAAAACGGCCGATGGTATCGGTAAAATCACGATCAATCGCCCAGAAAGCCGAAATGCTTTCCGCCCACAAACTGTTCTAGAACTTCAGGAAGCTTTCCACATCGTTCGCGAAGACTCATCGATCGGCGTAATCATTCTGTGTGGTGAGGGCCCGATGGCATTCTGCTCTGGCGGCGATCAACGCGTTCGCGGTGATGCTGGCTACGTTGGATCAGATGGTATTCCTCGTTTAAATATCTTAGACGTACAAAAACAAATTCGTCAGCTACCTAAACCCGTAGTGGCGATGGTGGCTGGTTATGCTATCGGTGGGGGACACGTTCTTCACATCGTGTGTGACTTAACGATCGCAGCTGACAATGCTCGCTTCGGTCAAACCGGTCCAAAAGTAGGATCATTCGATGGCGGCCTTGGTTCAAGCTACTTGGCTCGTATCGTTGGTCAGAAGAAAGCGCGCGAGATTTGGTACCTATGCCGTCAGTACAATGCGGAACAAGCCTTAGACATGGGCTTAGTAAATCACGTAGTTCAATTAGAAGATCTAGAAATGGAAACTGTAAAATGGTGCCGTGAAATGCTGGAGCATTCACCGATGGCGTTACGCTGCTTGAAAGCATGCTTGAACGCAGACTGCGATGGTCAAATGGGTCTTTTAGATCTAGCGGGTAATGCGACTCTTCTTTACTACATGAGCGAAGAGGCTCAAGAAGGTCGCGATGCTTACGTGAAGAAACAAAAACCGGATTTCTCTAAATTCCCACGTTTACCGTAATGACAACAGCAACAACGTCCTCTCCAGTTATTAAAAACAAATTCCAAAGCGTTGTTTTGGCGTTTCGTCCAAAGACACTAACGGCTTCGTTAGTGCCTTGCGTGGCTGCAACAGCATTGGCTTCTACTGCTGACCAAAAATTTCAGTGGTGGATCTTTGCGTATGCCTTGATTGCGTCTTTCCTGATCCAAATCGGCACGAACTTAGTAAACGATGCCATGGATTTTAAAAAAGGTGCCGATACTGCGGAACGGATCGGTCCTCAGCGTATTACTCAAGCTGGCGTTTTAACTAGCATGCAAGTTCTGGGACTTGCGACTTTGTTTTTTATCGGGGCTATCTTGTTTGGTGTGCCTTTAGTGAACGAAGGTGGTCAGCCGATCGTGATCATTGGAATTCTCTCTGTGATGATGGGCTATGCCTACACGGCGGGTCCCTATCCATTGGCGTATCGTGGTCTAGGTGATTTGTTCGTAATTTTATTTTTCGGGTTAGCCGCCGTGATGGGATTGTTTTACTTGCACACGAAAATGTGGACAATGAATTCATTCTTATTAGGTTTACAAATCGGTTTGCACGCCACTGTCCTAATCGCAATTAATAATCTACGCGATATCGATGGCGATGCGAAAGTGAACAAACGCACCCTAGCTGTCAGATTAGGAATCGAAGGCGCTAAAAAAGAAATTTATTTTCTGTGTTTAGCTCCGTTCGTTTTACAAATCTACTGGGCAACACAAGGCCGCTGGGTCGCTGCTGTTTTGCCGTTTATTGCCTTGCCACTTGCTATTAAGATCATGAAAAATATAAAAAAAACGGCGCCCAGTGCGCAGTACAACCAGTTCTTAGGCCAATCGGCGGGACTACATTTAGTGTTCGGCGTTTTGCTGAGCATAGGATTGATTCTATAATGTGGATCCACAAATACTCGCTCCAACCAGTGGATTCACTTAATTCTAGGAGCAACAAAGAGCCCCGAATGGGGTTCTTTATCAAAGATCATGTCGGGGTTAAACAAACATCTGCAGGCCCCACAGATCCCAGTGCGATCAAACCTTCACCTGTAGAAACATTAATTAAAAATTTTCGAAATTTTTCCGATTTTGTTCACTGGCCAGAATTGGGCGATCCCACATTGCCCGAGTTAAAAGATTTTCTAATGAAATTAGCCGATAACGATTTCAAATTTCCGTTCCGTTTGAGTGAACCCGATTTAATTCCCGTGAAATCAAATGCGCTGATTTCACGCTATGATAAAACGTTAGGCCACCAAATGGAAATCCTTCAAGATGGAAAATTTGATGTGTTGAAGTTTAAGATGGGGCGCGATTTTAAAGCCGAACACAAAGCTTTGATGAATCTAAATTTAAAATCCTACTTGGTGCGCATCGATTTAAATAATTCTTTAAATTTTAAAGAATCCAAAGAAGCACTGGACATGCTAAAGAAAATTCCAAATCTTGAGTACGTAGAAGATCCAATGGATTATGGCGACTACCACTGGTCTGAGCTAGAAAAAATAGTGCCGCTAGCCTTAGACAACTATAAAGAATTTTCCGGACGTGAAACAGAATACCAAAAAGAATCGGGTGCAAATAAGCCAAAGCATTTTCAATATCGCATTGTTAAACCCCTGCGCGGCTTTTCTCTTGCTGAATTGATCCAAATGACGATTCAGAAAAAGAAAATCGTTCTGACCAACATGATGGATAATGCCGTCGGCGCATGGAAAACATATTTCTATTACTGTGAACTTAAAAAACAGTTTCCGTATCACTTGATGACTCCGGGATTTCACACGCACAATCTGTATAACAACTATGAATACGCCCATCTGCTGGGTTTTGACGGCGCACTGTGGACATTCCAAAAAGAAAAACTTCAGAAACTGATATCTATTTTAGACAAACTAAACTGGCTAAAACTTAATTACACTGACACAAAATCCTTAGAGCTAATTCTGAGCGATGCCGAAAAGGATTCGCGATGAATACCGATCTAAAACTTGAACTCTTTCAACCGAACACTTGGACGCAGAATTCGAATCACCAAGCGGTGAACATCAGCGCACTACCCGGTTTTATTTTTGAGTCAGACACTTCATTTTTATTTTTGAACGAACAATTGAATAACGATCGCAAACAGGAAATCTGGCAACAGGTTCAGGCATTTCTACATACTTCGCAGGTTATTACGGAGCCTTCACTGCTGATTCCCACATCTGGAACAACCTCTCACCTTTTGAAAATCGTGGTTTTAAAAAAACGTAATTTTTTAAACGCAGCCAAAAAAGCAAATGCAGTTTTGAATTCGACTCCGTCGGATACTTGGCTTGTGTCGCTACCGCTCCACCACGTAGCTGGCCTGTCGATTCTGGCTCGCGCTTACTTAAATAAAAATAAAACTTATTATTGGATGAAATGGGATCCTCAGATTTTCGCAAAAAATTTGAATCAGCTGAATATTAATTTTTGCTCGCTGGTACCAACTCAAATTTTCGATCTGATTTCTAAAGACATTTCTGCTCCTAAACATTTAAAAACAGTTTTGGTTGGCGGCAGTGCCCTGCCAAATCAGTACTGGGAACAAATGGTTTCCCTTGGCTGGCCTTTGCTAAAAACGTTCGGCATGACCGAAACAGCTGCGTTTATCAGCACCAGCCGGAAGTCCGACAAGTATTATGTTCCACTACCAAACATCGAGCTCACACTCGATCAAAATGATCGCTTAGCGATCAAGACGGATTCATTGTTTGATGGCTACTTAATCGAAAGTGGCGCCCCCCACAAGACACAAAACACAGAAGACAAAACAAGTACTCGCGCAATCACAGAAAACATTTGGCAATTCCAGCCGATTCCATTGCAAGATGGTTTTTGGTCAACTGAAGACCGCGCCGAACTAAGCGGAAATCAATTTCAAATCCTGGGACGCGATCAAGGAATCATCAAAATCAAAGGCGAGCTTGTAAATACTCAGCTTCTGAATCAGCGACTGACTGATGTTTCAGCAGAAATGAGTTTAGGAAATCACGCACCTATTCTGCACTTTGTACCAAACGATCGCGACGAACACGAGCTATTCGCCATCTTCACGAAAAACTTGGATGAAGCGAAACAAAAAACTGTCATAAAACGTTTTAACGACGCCGTCTTGCCTTACGAACGCATCCACTGGTATATTTTGGTGGACGAAATACCAAGGACTGACCTTGGGAAAATAAAAACGAGTTCGTTTAGCACTGACTCATTCAAGGAGAGCTATTTTGAAAACAGACAAAGTATTCTTTAGTGAGTATGCCATTTTCGTCTGCACGAAATGTCAAAAATCGATCACGGCACGAGCCGCAGATTCCTCGCCCTCAACAGATATCGCTGAATCCATCAAAAGCCAGTACAAAACAGAACTGAACACAATGGGCCTTAAAGGGAAGGTACGTGTGATGACTAGCAGTTGCCTAGGTGTTTGCCCAACTGGTTTTCAGGCTATCACACAGATTTCTATGACGGATCCAAGCCAAAGCGTCAGTTATGTTTTTAACCCGTTCGAAGAGACAAATCAGGTTCTTGAAACGATTAAAAAATCAGTCACTAAATAGCCCCTCATTTACGCAATAAGTTATCGAAAGATTTATCAAATTTTGAATTGACCCCCCATTTAGAAATCAGGAAACATAGTCCACTAAGCATGTTAAAAAGCCCAACTCAGAATTTAGGCTTTTCAAATACGTTTCTACTAACTGGAGGACCTTGTGAAAAAATTGTTGATCATTAATTTGATTATAGCTGCGGCTTTTATCTTCACGTCGTGCACGAAAAAAGAAGATGTTATCCTGATCGGAGAATATGGCTCACTAACTGGTGACGATGCTACGTTTGGAATTTCAACAAACAAAGGTATTAAAATGGCTTTTGATGAAATCAACGCTAAGGGCGGCATCAAAGGTAAAAAAGTCAAACTTATCACTGAAGACAATCAAGGTAAAAACGAAGAAACAGCGAAAGTTGTTAATCGTCTCATCACTCAAGAAAAAATCGTAGCCTTAATCGGCGAGGTGGCCTCATCTCGTTCGTTGATTGCGGCCCCTATTGCTCAGAAAAATGGCATTCCGATGGTTTCACCGAGTTCAACTAATCCAGAAGTAACTCAAAAAGGTGACAATATTTTTCGTGTTTGTTTCATTGACCCGTTCCAAGGTTTAGTGATGGCAAAGTTCGCCATTGAAAATTTGAAGGTTAAAAAAGCCGCTATTTTTAGAAAAAATGGCGATGCTTACAGCGAAGGTTTAGCAAACGTGTTCGCAGCTGAATTCAAAAAAATGGGTGGCGAAATTGTTATCGACATTCAATACCAACCAAAAGATATCGATTTCAAAGCTCAGCTAGCAGAAATCAAAGCTAAAAAACCAGACGTTATCTTTGTTCCTGGTTACTACAGCGATGCGGGCAATATTGCAAAACAAGCAAAACAAATTGAATTGAAAGCAACTCTACTGGGTGGCGATGGTTGGGATTCTCCGAAATTGCATGAAATAGGCGGCGATGCGATCAACGGTCAGTACTTTTCAAATCACTACACAACAGAATCAACTGATCCGGTTGTTGTTGATTTCATCAAACGTTTTAAAGCTCGATACAACGACGAAGTACCAGATGGTCTAGCAGCATTAGGTTACGACGCCGCTAAAATTGTAGCTGAAGCGATTGAGCGTGCCGCTGAAGTGAAGCCTAATTTAATCCGTGATGAAATCGCCAAGACAAAAGACTTTGTAGGTGTGACTGGAAAGATCTCGATGAATGCTGAACGTAACGCTGTCAAAAGTGCAGTTGTAGTTCAAGTCGATAACGAAAAAAGAAAGTATGTGACAACAATAAATCCATAAGACAGTATTGTCTTATGGAAGAATTGCTGCAGCATTTGATTAATGGCTTAAGTCTTGGAAGTATCTACGCCCTAATCGCATTAGGGTACACAATGGTTTACGGTATCCTGCAAATGATTAATTTCGCCCACTCAGAAGTTTATATGATGGGCGCTTTCTTTGCGTACTACTCTGCCAAATATTTAAATTTATCATCGTCGCCAGGCTTTACTTCTCTAGCGATAGTTCTGGTGACGACGATGGTTCTTTGCAGTTTGCTTGGACTGGCCATCGAAAAATTCGCCTACCGTCCACTTCGCAAAGCTCCAAAATTGAACGTTCTTATCACTGCCATTGGGGTGAGTTTATTTTTACAATATTTTGCTCAGCTTGTTTTCGGTGCGGACCCAAAAGTATTTCCAACTTTAATTGAAGACCAAACTTTGTTTTCAGTTGCGGGTGCTCCCATCAAATCATTCGATGTCACTATTTTGATCGTCAGCTTGTTATCAATGGGTATTTTACACTTCTTAGTTTATCACACGAAATTAGGTAAGGCGATGAGAGCCGTCAGCCACAATGCTTCGGTAGCTTCAATTTTAGGTATCAATGTTTCTCGTGTTGTTGCTTACACATTTATTATCGGATCTTCATTAGCTGGTATCGGCGCAATCCTGGTTGGTATCAAATACCAAAAAATCGAACCTATGATGGGAACAATGATTGGTCTAAAAGCATTCGTCGCAGCGGTACTTGGTGGTATCGGAAGCATCGCGGGTGCCGTGACTGGTGGATTGATTTTAGGCGTATCAGAAATTCTGGTGGTTGTTTATGGATCGTCACAGTATCGTGATGCCTTAGCATTTTTAATTTTGATTTTTATCCTTTTAGTTAAACCGGCCGGTATGTTCGGTAAGAACAGAATCGAGAAAGTATAATGAAAGCAATTAAAACTCCTCTTATTGCGGCTTTAATTATTTTGATCGTCACATCCGCTTTGGGTTTGGTGACAAATTCTTATATTCAATTGATTGTATTATTCTTGTTCGTGAATTCCATCATGGGTATGAGTTTGAATTTGGTTAATGGTTACACGGGACAATTTTCGTTAGGTCACGCAGGATTTGTGGCTGTTGGCGCCTACTTCACCGCAGTCATGACGACTAAATTCCCAGTCCCAGCTGGCGTAGCGGGCCTTCCTTATTTTATTTTAATCAGCTTAGGTAGCGGTCTTTTAGCCGGTGCTTTCGGGTACGTTGTCGGTTTACCGTCACTACGTTTGAAGGGCGACTATCTAGCTATCGTAACCTTAGGTTTCGGTGAAATCATTCGCGTTAGCTTAAATAATGCCGCTTCTTTAGGTGGTGCTTTGGGTATCTCTTCCGTTCCTTCAATGCCGGAAGTTGATTTAGGTGGTTTTGTTATTTCAAACTACATAACCTCACTTATCTTTGCAATTTTCTGGTCTGTGATTTGTTTCTTCGTTATTTGGCGTTTATTGAAATCAAGCCACGGTCGCTGCTTCCTAAGTGTTCGTGAGGATGAAATTGCGGCCGAAGCAATGGGTATCAACACTACTAAAGCAAAAATCCAAGCGTTCGTTGTATCTAGCTTCTTCGCTGGAATCGCGGGTGCTTTATATGCTCACTTCACAAATTATGTTAGCCCAGCCAGCTTTACCTTCTTAATGAGTATCGATGCCGTTATCATGGTCGTACTGGGTGGAATGGGAAGCATGTCGGGAGTTCTAACTTCTGCATTGATTATTACTGTTCTTCCGGAACTTTTACGTTCACTAAAAGACTACACCGGCGGTGTTGATTTACGGATGATCATTTACTCGTTAGCATTAATTTTAATTATGATCCTAAGACCTAAAGGTCTTTTCGGGGATAAAGAAATCAATTTGAACTGGAGAAAGAATGTCGGCTCCTCTACTTGATGTTCGTAACGTCACCATGCAGTTTGGTGGCTTAAAAGCGGTTGAAGGACTTTCGTTTCAGGTACAAAAAGGTCAGCTTGCTGGTTTGATTGGCCCTAACGGTGCTGGTAAAACTACAGTATTTAATATGCTTACTGGCGTGTACACACCAACTTCAGGTGAAGTCGCATTTGAATCTAAAAAAATCAGTGGCCTACGTCCTTATGAAATTTCTAGTCACGGTTTGACTCGAACATTTCAAAACATTCGCCTATTCAAAGACCTAACTGTATTAGAAAACGTTTTGATCGCTAACCATCAACATGTGAAATACACATGGACCGATGCTTTGTTCCTGACGAAAGCGTTTGAAACAGAAGAAACAAAACTGGTTCAACGTGCCAAAGACATCCTTCATATTTTCGGGTTATCAAATAAAATCAATGAACGTTCTGCGAATCTTCCTTATGGTGAGCAACGTAAACTTGAAATCGTTCGCGCGTTGATGACAGAACCGAAAATGATTCTGTTGGACGAGCCTGCGGCCGGCATGAATCATTCAGAAACTCACTCGTTAATGGAATTGATTGCTAAAATTCGTAAAGAGTTCAATTTAACAGTCTTGTTGATTGAGCATGATATGAAACTGGTTATGGGTATTTGCGAGCAAATTTTCGTTCTTGATCATGGTGTTAAGATTGAAGATGGCGCTCCAGAGAAAATTAAAACTTCTAAAAAAGTTATCGAAGCTTACTTGGGCGTCGATGCGGATGAGTCACACTAATGCTTAAAGTATCTAATTTAAAAGTTAATTACGGCGCAATTAAAGGATTAAAAGGCATTTCCTTTAACATCAACAAAGGCGAAATCGTTTCCCTTATAGGATCTAATGGTGCTGGTAAAACGACTACGTTAAGAGCACTATCTGGAATCGTAGAATCCGAGGGCCAAATTGAATTCAAAGGTAAAGAGATCTCAAAGGTCCCATCTCATTTACGAGTAACTTTAGGCATTGCTCAATCTCCAGAAGGTCGCGGTATTTTTCCTCAGATGAGCGTGCTAGAGAATTTAGAATTAGGGGCATATACTCGTAACGATAAAGAACAAATTCAAAAAGACTACAATCGCTGTCTGGAATTATTTCCGCGTATTAAAGAACGATTATGGCAAATGGCAGGTACTTTATCTGGCGGTGAACAACAAATGCTTTCGATCTGCCGTGCTTTAATGTGCAAACCTGAACTATTGCTACTTGATGAACCTTCATTAGGTCTAGCTCCGATCATAGTCAGTCAGATTTTTGAAATTGTAAAACAATTAAACTCTGAAGGCATGACGATCTTGTTGGTAGAACAAAATGCGAAGCAATCATTAATGATTTCACATCGCGCTTACGTTTTAGAAACAGGACTTATCACACTAGAAGGTGGCGGTAAGGATTTGTTAAATAACGATGAAGTTCGCCGATCATACCTAGGAATCTAATCTAACTTAGATCGAGTTTATCACTAAAGTTCTTAAAACAGTCTTTTAATGAGTATATAATTTAATTCAATAAACGAATTTTTATATAGGGGACTGTATGAAACGTAAACCATGGCCGTTAATCGTTTTAGCGCTACTTCATTTGTTTGCACCACTGGGAAACATTGTTGCTAATTCCATTTTCGCTAACGTCACAATCGGAACTTACATCAACGCCCTATTTCATCCGGATGAATTGATCAGAACAATTATCTTTCTGTGTATTCCAGTTTTAGGTGGCATCCTGATCTACATTTGCAAGAAATGGAGCTACTACCTGTACTTAATATTGATGATCTTCCCTTTTACATACAGCTACATGTCTTGGCAATCGCAACCGACGATCGAACTGGGCATTTACCTAATCGCGTTCTATCTAATCAATCTTTTAGCAGTTGGTTATTTTATTCTACCGCAAGTTCGCCAAGTGTACTTTGACCCGCGCTTACGTTGGTGGGAAACAAAGCCGCGTTTTAAAGCTGATTTTGAAACCACGTTCACATGGGTTGATCAAAAAGGTAGCGGCGAAATCAAAAACTTGTCTGAAGGCGGTTTGTTCATCGAAACAGATTTGAAAATGAACACGAAAGGCCGTATCGATATCGATTTCAAATACAAGGACCAGAACTATGCGCTAAAAGGCGAGGTTGTCTATTCTAAAAACTCGAATGGCCGCCTTGGCTATGGCATAAGTTTACTAACTAACGATACAGATCGTGAAACAGTAAAGCGTCTGATTTTAGTCATGAGTGAGCAAGGTTTGCTGATCACAGGCCGTGCACCAACACAAGAGGACACATTTACGTACTGGGTAAAACGCCTACTGACTCAACGTAAAGGTTGGGTTCCTGAAACGGATAGCAAAAGCAGGTAATTTGACTTGATCCTTAATAACTTATTTCAAAACCGAAAATTGTACTTTTAATTTGTTGAGTAAGGTCGACCTCGTTAATCCCAATCTTCTCTGTCAAAAAGACAGATTGATTTATATACCTTACAAAAATGTCGTACTGAAGGCTTTCTTTTTTCAGAACTACCGAATTCAGTTTAACTTCGAAGCCTAATTTGGTTTTGGCTTGCCAATTATGAGAATAAATGGACTGAAATACAAACCAGGAACTAGCGAAATTTATATCATATAGGGTATGTTGAAATACTAGTCTCGGGCCAGCGTTCGTTATGCTATAGTAGTAATTTTTGGTTGAGTTATCTACATTTAGAAAATAAGGAGACTGTTCCGATCTGACTAAAATGCCTAAACCCCCGTCAGAAGGCAAAATTCTATTTCGCAGATAGTTTATACTTAAGGTATTTAATGCGAGATACTTAGTACCAAGCAAATCATTCTTAAAATTTACTTCTTTGTATTCATATCCGGCCTCAAAACTTACATTTTCGTTTGTCATTTGATAGCTTAAACCAAATGAATTCGTTAAAAAAAGCCGAAATTCGTTTGAATTTTCTTTTGAATCAGATTGGTGAAAATCATAAAAGAGCGGAGAATATGAAAAGCGAAATAGCCCATCGTTCGCTTTAACAAACGTAGGTTCAGGTTTTTCTATAACCTTGGGCTGATAGACTTTGTCGTAGTTACTTTTGAATTTTTCGGAATACATCATTGGCAGTCCAAAGCATTGGCTTCCCATAAAACCGAAATCATGTTTCAGCTTAATTTTCTTTTTTGAATCGGATTCAACGAGGACAATGTACTCTTTTCTAAAAACATAGTAGGGACTTATTTTTTTTAATTCTTCATCGTAATAAAGAGGACAAGATCCATTTGATTTTCTACTCGATACACAAGTTGACCTAACCCAAAACTCTGTTTTTTTTAGGGACACTCTCAACCAGTAAAAACTTTCAAAATCTAAGCTTATCTCGTCTGAGTTTCTTACTATTGCTAAAAATTTATTATCAATAAGTGAATTTTTGGAGGTTCTTACGGCGCAGTCCTCAAGTAGATCCAGCTGACTAAGATCTACAGACTTATAGTCCTCCCTGACGTCCTCATTTCCCCAAATAAAATCAAAAACTAACAACAGGGCAACTAAGAGTTTCCAGTGTGGTTTAAATTTCATATTCAATTTATCGGTATATTTTTAAATAATTGAACTGAGAGATTTCATTTAATACAAAGGTCCTATTCGACAAAACCAATGATATGTGTCAGAATTTCATATCAATGTCTTTTATTTTACGCCAAGTGCGAGAAATACAGAATCAAAGGCTTCTCTCTGTCTATGGCGGACTTCTCTGCCTCGGTTATTTGTACTTTTGGATTTATTTGTTTCAGTATGGATTTGATTTTAAATTATCATATTTAGAAGAACCCATTTGCTGGCCTTTCTTTAACAGCTGCGACGTGGTCAGAATCTTTTCTCCATCTAACTGGCAGCTCATCTTTGCTATACTTGCTTTTCTTTCGTTATTGAATGCAGTTCTTTTTTTTAAAAGAAAAGTTCATTCCGCCTATGTACTGACTCTACTGCTAGAGTCCATCAGAATTGCTATCATTCTTTATGACTATCGTGTCAGACTTAATCAAAACTATATGTTTACTTTCATTATTGTTTCTTTTTTGTTCGTTGGAAACAAAAGAGAAACAATACCTAGACTCTTGGTACTTTTTTATTTTTGGGCCGGATTCTTAAAATTAAACAACGACTGGCTCTCGGGTTCATCAATATATGGAAACTTATTTCTAATACCTGTGGAGTGCGGTGAAAATTTCGTAGTCTAGGTTAATTATCAAAATGAGAC
>TARA_B110001454_G_scaffold16145_1_pt1 | contig 75749 bp, 85 predicted proteins | sample TARA_B110001454 | Tara Oceans TARA_B110001454 (sample SAMEA4397004) | marine metagenome | biome: Polar Biome; feature: [MES] marine water layer (ENVO:01000295) within the mesopelagic zone...; material: water (ENVO:00002006), including particulate matter (ENVO:01000060) such as...... | reverse complement strand
GGGGGGGGGGGATTAGGACTTAAAGAATGTCCAATTTTTAAATTGTACCGGAGAATTAATTTCGCTAAGCCAAGGACAATCCATAAAAATCCAGCTACGAACACCACGCCCTCGCGCCACAACCTGAATCGATCGATCTTGCGCCAGCACCCGCAATTTTTCCAACACCTTGTAGATGTCCGCTTTCGACCCAAAATCATAAAGGAAATACAGGTCCGCAACATCCAACTGAAAATCATCACTCGCAATATCCGCCTGCTTCATAACGGCATTTTTCAAATCCCATTCCTGCAAAATACGATTGCCTTCATCCACGCGCGACTGCACAAATTCGTAACCAATAAACTTAACCTCGGGCTGGACAAAACCAAGGGTCATTCCCATACGTCCATAACCAGCACCCAGATCCACCCATGTGTCGCCGCATTTAGGTTTCACGTATTGAATCATTTCGACGACTTCAGAGTAGGGCGTTTGTAATGACTGAATTTCTAGTCCATACCAAAATTCTTTAGCATCAGATAAAAACAAGGAATCTTTGTTTTCTTCGAACAAAACATCTTCGATTTGATCGCAGCTTAGACCCAATTGATCATCGATTTTCTTAGAATGGACTTTGGCATCCGCATAATCAGGTTGCGGAATCAAAATTTCAACTTTAAGAGCTGATAGAGTATCTTGATCCATGAGCTTCTATAATTACCACCGGAGCTCTATTTCCCGAACTGTTAGTTAAATAATTATAATCTTTTCACTGGGAAGATGACCCTAAAGCCAGGCTCCAGGATTTGGCCTTTTGGGTTCTTTGAAATATCGCTCTCAAACACTGCGTTTCGATTTTTAAGCAATTGAACAAAGGCCGATTCCACATCACCCGATTGCAGTTTTTTAGACGTTTGAATGTACCACTCACCAATAGCTTTTTGGTATGCTTGAGGGTTTAATTCAGGGTTAGTCATTCGTTGATACAATGACTTGGCAACCGCCGAAGTTTGCAATTTTAAATTTTGCAAGAATCCTGGTTTCCAATTGCCAGTATTCGGTACTAGTTTCAACAACTGACATCGCTCTTTATTCATCAACACACCGATTTGAGCTGCGAAATACACATCTAAAATTGTTTTATCATCCACTAAACCGCTCGCTTTTAAACTCGCGACAGCAAGCAAATCTGAATACCCTTTGACTGGTGTTAACCACGCATGATCAGCATCTTGAAGATGAGTTTCTGGAAACTGCATTCCGTACTTTTGCATTAGACCCTGATATGCCGCCTTTGGGATAGCAATAGAATTCATCCCCGTAAAAGGACCACCGATACTAGCGATGGGGATTTGAATATTTCCAGCTCTATCAGACGGATTGATATCTGATTGAATGTTAATTTCTAAATCACAGAACAATGGTCTTAGCTGCGCAGGAATACTAAATGATTTTTTCAATGACTGATATTGGGTACTTGCTTCCAGTTTTTGAATTCCCATTTGAACTTGAGTTGAGAAATTCTCTGCCGAATCGACAACTCTGAGCCGTTTTAAAAATGGCTCGGACTGAGGGTTTTCAAACACAAGAGGCCTTGATTTAATCCACCAATCATTGTGAGGGAATGCCATTTCTTTCATGATAGGACCGCCAGAAACATGGCAACCTGAACATCTTAGGCGTTGACCAAATTGCGCGGGTTGACTCAAATAGATGGCTTGGTTATCTTGCAAAATGTCTTTTGAATCACCTCGATAAAACCATTGGTTCGTGGTGCCTTGTCCGATTAACTCGTAAAAATTGTAGTAGCCCTTTTTTTCATCCCACGCGATGAGCTCTATCACTAGTTTCCCTTTATCTGGTGATTGATCTAAATCAATCACCGACTTTCCTGCGATATTTTTTAATCCCGTAAAGTGTCCTAAGAAAATTCCGGCCTCACCAGTCCTTGCGTTACTACTGAAGGATTCAAAAAAGCTGAAACTTCCTTGCTTAGGATTATTTCGCCCTCGATTGGCGACCAAAAATTTTCGGTTTTGAAACTGCGCTAGCAATCCGTTCACTTCGTCAATATTTTGCGGGCATTTCGGAGCCAGTGAAAGCAGTTTGAAAAACGAATCATTTTGAACGACAGCGCGTTGTCCTTTAGATGTGGAAACTAAACACCCGGGCTGAGCCAGAACATCCATCGCATACAGAACAGTTAACACTAGAATTAAATGAAGATATTTCGAAACTACATCAGCAACCACAGATGCCTCCTATCACGGCACTTATACCGACTTACTAGATATAAATAAAATTAATCATTTTAATTGTATTATCTATTTTTCTAATACACTCATTTCACAAATTTCGGTAAAATTCGCACACGTCTAGGAGGTCTAGTTTTTCATAAAACTACGCGATAATACGACGTTTAATCGAATTCGTTATTGGTTTAAGGAAGGCGTATTGCTTAAAATAATCCAATGGAAATCCAAAAAGAGTTTACAAAAAATCAGCTTTCACAGCCGATAGTAAGGATGACTGTCTTTAACAATCCTGATGTGGTCGCCGAAGGATGGTATTTTGTCATGCGCTCAAAAGAATTAAAAACCGGGAAAGTTCATTCCTTTTCCATCGGTCACCAAGATCTAGTTATCTGGCGAACTGAATCCGGTAAATTAGGCTGCGTCGATGCCTACTGTCCTCACATGGGAACACATTTAGGAAAAGGCACGGTAAAGAAAGAAAATATCCAATGTTTTTTCCACCACTGGAAATATGATTCTGAAGGCCAGTGTAAAGACATTCCGGCTGATCCGTCTTTTTGCAAATCGGTAAAAACAAAATCGTACGCCGTTGCCGAACATTTTGAAAGCATCTGGGTATTTCCTAAATCGACGTCTCCCACACCGCTGACGTGTTTTCCAGAACTAGTGGGACAGGACCTTGAAGTTTCCTTCGGGACTTCGTATCAACGTCGCTGCCACCATCATGTTACGATGATCAACGGTATCGATCCTCAGCATTTAAAAACAGTCCATAATATTGATATCGAAATGGAAGTCGATGCCAGAGCAACGGATCGTCAAATGCAAATTTCCCTAGCCGGAGCCATTGGAAATGCGAATTGGATCGCACGAATGACCCAGTTTTTCATCGGTCCGTTTTACTCCTATTCGATGTTGTACGATCATGCCTCAACTGGATTTCTGACTTTAGTGAAAGATAGCCACTGGTTTGGTGGCAAAAATAAAATTCCAAGCCTATACATGATCTTTGCGTACCGCCCTCTAGCGGGCGGTCAGTCTTCGGTTCAACCGATTTTCTTGACCAGAAAACGTTCGGGATGGATGGGAAAAATAACATCAAAAATTTTGATCGCTATTACTCGTATGGGTTTTAAATCCCTTCAAGGCGAAGACGGTGAAGTGTATGAAAATATGCGCTTTGCTCCTAATAAATTACTACCTATCGACCGTCCTGTCGGTCAATACATCCAATATGTAAACAAAATTCCAACCAGCCAGTGGGGGAAAAGCCAATGATCACTGAAACGCGTTCGATTCAAACACAGCCTAAAACTATTGATACAAAAACGGTTCGTGGCGAACGCCCATCTGTTTTCGCAGAAATGAAGTCAGTTCCGACTTTAAGCACCGTTGAAATAGAACGCATGTATTCGATTTTTTCTAAATACTATATCAATCACAATAGAGAACAGTTTGTTTCTGATTTATTTGAAAAAGACCAAGTTATTCTTTTAAGAGATACACATCAAAAAACAATCCAAGGATTTTCTACGCTACTAAAAATCGATTTAAGACAATTAGGACATAACGCTATCGGAATTTACAGCGGCGACACCGTTTTAGAAAAAGAATACTGGGGCAACAAAGCACTGGGCGTGGCTTTTTTAAAATATCTTTGGTCTGAAAAAGTCAAAAGCCCAACTCGCCCTGTTTACTGGTTCTTAATTTCTAAAGGTTACAAAACGTACTTGTTGATGGCGAATAATTTTAAAACTCACTACCCTAGAGTCGAAAAATCAACTCCAACTCGATATCGAAGCTTGATGGACGCGTTTTATGGCCACCGATTTTCAAAAAGCTACAAAGCTAACCAAGGCACTATTGAATTCGACGACACAGCCTGCTGCCTAAAAGAAAAAGTAGCAGAAATATCGGATGAACTATTCAAAAACAAAAAAATTCAGTTCTTTGCTAAAATGAATCCTCACTGGGATCGTGGTGATGAACTGGCATGCATAGCGGAAATGACATTGTTAATGCCGCTTCAATATTTCCTGAAAAAAACTCTATTTAAAAAGAAGGCCACATGAAGACAGTATTAGTAACCGGTGCGACGTCGGGTTTCGGCAAGGGTTTAGTTACTAGTCTGCTAGAAAACGATTTTCAAGTGATCGCCACTGGCCGAAACATTCTGGGTCGAAAAGAAATTTTCGCAAGCGAACGGGAAAAATACAAAGGCAAACTAGTTGAGCTTGATTTAGATGTCACATCACAAGCCGACTTAAAAGCGATTGAAAACTATTTTTTAGAACGCCCACTAGATGTTTTGATTAACAACGCAGGATTTGCAGTGTTTGGACCAGCGGAAGAATGCAGTGAAGAAAAGCTACGTCGCCAATTTGAGGTGAATGTGTTTGGGATGATACTACTAACGCAAAAATTACTACCATCCATTCGACAAGCCAAAGGCCACATCATTAATTTCTCTAGCGTCTTTGGATTTATGGGATTTCCATTATCTAGCGCCTACTGCGCCAGTAAATTTGCGGTGGAAGGGTTCTCGGAATCGTTGTCTTACGAACTAAAACCACATTCAGTCAAAGTGACCGTGATTGAACCAGGTGCTTACCGCACCAATTTCAATAATGCTGCCGAATGGGGAATGAGCGAAACTCTGCCGACATCGGTCTATCATCGCCAAGTTTCAAATTACACGTCTCTTCGAGAAAAACTTTCGAAGCGTCCTAATCCACAACGCCCCGAAGATGTCGTTCGCGGTGTAGTTCGCATCATCAAATCGCATAACCCAAAACTGAATTACAGTTTCGGAAAAGACGCTTTTTCCGTTCGTTTTCTTAAGAAAGTTTTCCCAAGATCTGTTTTCCACAAAGTCTCTGGAACATTTTTAAACAAAGCTTTTACGAAGGAACAATAAGTGACTTTTAACGTTCTATTGCCCGAAGCGCCTGCAGAACTTAGACATCGGTTACAGCGGTTGATTCATCAATCGCTGGAGTCTGCACCTACAGAAAAAAAACCTCTGCCTGTTTGGCGCCCCGATTTTTTTCACATAGATAGTAGCCGATTTTGGTCGAAACTAAATCAGTCTCAACAGGTCGATTTCTTAAATGCGATGTCCAAGGCGTTGCTGAAAGAAGCTATTGCCATCGAACATGCAGGAATTGCCTACGCGAATAAAATGGCTTTGCTAGCTGAAACTCAAGAAGAACGGCAGTATTACACGACGGTGGCTAATGAAGAGCTAAGCCATCTGTATATGCTGCAACCCTATTTTCAGTTCCCAGTAGAAACACAGGCCCCCGATTTTTCACAAATGATCGCACAATTAATTGAAAATGAACCAAAGCGTGACTCCGTTATTTTAATTCAAGTACTGTTGGAAGGCTGGGGTATCCATCACTATCAATCGCTTTTATCTGGTACTGATAATACTGAACTAAAATCTGTGTTTTCTAAAATAGTATTCGATGAAGTTCGTCATCACGGTGGTGGCATAATCTTGAGCCAAAGTTATGGATTTCAGTTATCAGACGGACTTGTAAATACCATTCAATCCGTTATTGATGCCGTACGCATTGGACCTTTCCAAGTAGCTATGTTACTTGCGAAAATGAATCGCTTAACCTCAAATCATGAAATCAGTGAAATGCTAATATCTATTCAGGCCGAACAAACTACTACGGCCAAACTAAAGCTAATTCATCAAAACTTAAGCAAAATATTTTCAAATGACGAACTGGCGAAATTTAACTGGTTGCCTTATTCAATTACAGAGATGAGTCATGCCATTGCAAGTTCTGAAATTCATTTAGAATCTGAGGGTCAGTCCAAAGCAGCTTCGCTTTAATATCGCCGAATTTAATTTTTCTAGCTGCGTAGTATTCATTTATCTGCGCAGATAAATCTTCGACGTAAACACTGAACGCCGGTTTTAGCTGCCCCAGTTCACGAGCCAAAGCATAATGAAATATTTCTTTTAATTTATTTTCGACGTCGTCTTGGTTTATGGCACGGTCAGCAGCAAACACATAATGATCACAATTCGCTATCAAAATCCAGTTTACACCAGAATAGTCGGCAAAGATGCGCATTAACGTAGTGGAATCCAATTTTTCTCCGACTAAATCTGAAACGTCGCCGACCCGACGGACAAATTTAATAACGGGGCTATTCTTGAAACGATAGCCACATTCAACTAAATCACCTAATTTATAACGAAGCAGTCCACCCTTAGTAGACACCAAAATTTCGCCGCTTTTTCCAGCCTTCATTTCATACAAAGGATGAATACTGCCATCGTCATCTATGAACTCTAAATAGACTTGATTCCACAAAGGCACGCAGCCCATAGCTTGAGTCCACGGAACACTGATCGGTGCTTCCGTTGCTAACAGCCCCTTAGCTTGGATGACCGCCCATGGAAAAATAGATTTTAACTGAGCGGCCTGTTCCCGTGAACTGCCGTCAACCCAACAAGAAATCAATTTCAAATTCGGCCACACGGAATGCCAGCTTCCGACTTTATAATTTGCTTTCATAAAATCAAGTAGCGAAATCAAATAACTTGGGCTCCAAATGGAAATGCTTTCCAGTTCACGACAAGCTAGTAACCGTTCGGATAACTGCGCAAAAAATTCTTTTCCATCTTTAGCAACGAAATCTTTTTGAGGGACAACCAAAAATCGATTCAGCAGTTTTTGCATAAACGGATTCAGATAATCCAAATCAGAATTCATTCCCAAAGATTCAAATTTAGGTGAAATAGAAATAAACAATTTCCCTGACTTCAATTTTTGATGAGTCAACACATCATCGATCCAAATCAAAAATAGCGACTGAAAGCTCTTGAGTAAAGAAGCGGTGTAAGGAATCTGTTTCTTTTTCTCTGAGTTCCCAGATGTCGTTTCAAAGAATTTGACCGGCTCTGACGTCCATGATTGCTGGAGTGGATAATCAGAATAGTAGGTCGGAAGATTAGGCAAGCGGTCTGTTCCAGATAGCTTTAAAATTTCTCGTAATACTTTTTCTTGTGCTCGCTTAGGATTTTCCAAAGCCGAGTTAAAATCTCGGCGCGCTTTCCAGGCCAGTGCATGGACAAAAAGGCGAACAAAATTAAACCTTAGACTCACTTCCATTCGCCTTTCCAATACAGTCTTGTTTTTGGTTTTAACTGTGTGCGGCTAGGAACCTCTGCGCCGGGGCCCAACTGAGCGTCGGCTGAAATTAAACATTTCTCGCCGATACGGACTTTTTTTATCACTAGCTTGGGAACGCCGGAACGAGTTTCAACTAAATGAGAAACCATTATCGATAGGTGGCCAATAATAGTTTGATCACCAATCTCTACTAAATTTCTATCCAAAATTTCTGTTCTAGGTGTCCAAAAAATTTTCTTTCCGATTTTTGACCCCCATGCACGTAACCAAATCGAATACAGGCCCGGAAAAAAATGCAGCAGAGATTCTAAAAAAGGAAGAGCAATAAATGGATATTGCAGCATATGAGCCGTCCACCATGGGCTATAGACTTTTTTAGACAAATCATACTCGCCTTCCTCGATTTTAAAAAAGACCGAATGGATGCGATATAGGATTAGCGGTATTAAATAGACGCAAAACAATACGATTAGGAAACTTGATACCGCCGGCTGCTGAACAAAACCGATCAACACGGCGGCATTTAAAATAAAATAAAAAGCTGGAAAAAGGCTGGCAATAATTCCTCCGACCGTCATTATTTAGCTCTCCACGGAAAAAACAAATTTAGCCATACAGAATAATTTTCTTCTTCGCCTAAGTCTTTAGGCTTTTCCCAACTACGATAAAAAGTACCGTGCATTCGGTCCCATAGATTTAGGTTCGCGCCGTAGTTGATTCCGACTTTATCCCGAGCATGATGCCATTCATGATCTTCGGGTAAAATGAAAACAGCACCAAAGGCACGTGCCCATTGCGGCGTCTTAATATTTGAATGGCGCCACAAATCCATCGCGGCCAATAAATACATTCCGTATAGGAATCCACTTGGATCTTTCTGCGAAAAAATAAGAAATGCATGCGACCAAATGTAGATAAAGAAAAATACGGTCCAAATCGAATTTCTTGATGTTACAAAAACATCTAACTGACGTGATGTATGATGAACTCGATGCAGCCACCAAAATTCTGGCCTATGCATCAGACGATGATTCCAATAGTACAGATAATCAACCAAAGTGAACGGCAATAAAAACTGAATCCAATTTGGAATCGAAAACGTCTCTTTATCTATTGCCACTAGGCTAGGAAGAAGATGAGTTCCTAAATAGGTCGCAACCACTGGTACTAAAAGCGACTGCATGGATAGTCCAACGACATCGATAAATTTTTCGCTTAATGATCGACGTTGCCAAACATCCACTAAACCCAAAATTCAATCCTTTCGGTTTTTTCATTCAAAGTCATAGGATCTCGATCATTTTCAATTTCGTTTCTAATGCTTTCAATATAGGTATGAATAATATCGCATGGCGAGTTTTGAAACTGTTGCCCGTATTTCTGAATCGTTTCTGACTGATTTTTTAAAATCACAATATCCTGATCAATGATAGTCTGCCCCTGCCAGCGAACGATCGGCCGCGAGATCCAGTTCCATATACCATAATTGTAAGTCAAATCTGTATAGACCTTGGTTGTCTTGGCGTCTACCGGGACGGATTGCGAAGTGATGATAAAATGTTTCTTTCCAAAAAAATAATTAACAGTCGATACATTCGGCATAAAGAATTCATCAGTGTGTCCGACACTTTCTTTTTTAGGATTTAAAAACCATGCAAAAATACCGAAATCAGATTTTTCTTCCAAATAAGTCACTTTCACGTGACCCTTACGACGTTCGACAACGGCACCCATTTTCTGTCTAGATGCATTTCTAAATATAGTGGGGTGAACATAGGTTGTGTGAGGAATATCTAAGAAGTTCTCTACACAATTAGTAACGGTGTTTTCAAAAACGTTTTGCAATCGAATCGTAGTATAACCTTTATCTTTATAATGAGGCATCGTAAACGGTTCGATAATATGTTCCTGCAACTGAACATAAATATAGTCGTCTTTTTCTATCGCATTGTATTTAACGGCGCACCGTTTGCGCCCTACTTCAGTTTCCGAAGGAATAGAAATCACTTCACCTTGCGAGTTGTACTTCCAACCATGATACGGACAACTGATATGACCACCTTCAACACGCCCAGTGGACAAACGTGCCGAACGATGCAAACACCGATCTTGCATAGCCACTGGATTTCCGGCCTTATCGCGAAATAAAACGATCCATTCATCCATGATGCTAGCTGAAAGTGGCTTGTTATTTTTTAGCTCGCGACTTTCACAAGCTATGTACCAGAATTGCTTTTGATTCATGTCACAGCTCGATCTTTTTAATTTTGATATCGGTGTTAATATTCACCTGGCAAGCCAAGCGGCATTCTTTTCTATTTGGCAACAATGCCTCTAAAAATTCCTCTTCGTTTTCTGTTCGTTCTGTCAAGGGGTCGGCTTCGCTAACGACTTCGACCAAACACGTTCCACAAATTCCAATACGACAACCAAATAGGATTGGCGAGTTTTGTACCGTTAGATGTTCAGACAAACATGCATCGTCTGGCAGTTCTACCGGCTCATAACTATCATCGGTAAAAGAAATGCGTCGTTTACTCATATAGATTTTTTAAACTTTTCGAAATGCTTTCTATTAGTCGCCAGGTGGCGCTGTAAATTATTTTGCGACATGATCTGCATTTCTTTATTTTGCTTAGTAATGTATTTGAAATCAGCCAAATAAGCTTTATACGAATCCACAGCTTCGGAATGAGTTTTGGCCGATGCCACCGCACCTTCCGATTCTTCGCAGAAACTTTTGTAAATCGCCGTTAGTGCATCTTCATGCGACATACCAAAAACATCACTTCGAAATATCTTATACATGGGTGCGTACAAAGCCGGATCAAACCAAAAGATTCCATTGATAGCCGTTGAGAAGTTAAAGTGATCCTTCTGACAACCATGCAGCGTCATATTTGCAACATGCGATTCCCACTTGTTAGGCGCCTTCAAGCTGTTCACTACGTCGTGCGAAATCACCGTTGATGTATTAAAATGAAAACTTTCATCGATAAAATGATAATAAGAAATTTTAGCCGGAATCGGCGCTAACTCTGGATTTTCCATTCCCGAATAAAATTTTGAAAGCTGATGCTGAACAATTTTGCCATTCAAAGTCCGCAATCCACGTACAGTAAAATATTGGCACCCAATAAAAGCCGAATTTGCTGACAATAGTGAATAAGCGCGTAGTTGCTGGGTCCGCAACCATTCTTGGATTTTGTTCAAATCAGAATACATCATCGTTTTCACGAATGGTGTACGCATTGGGTAAGTAAAGATGCGTTGGCCAAACAATGTCTTTTCTAATTCTTCAGAAACATTTTTAAAAGCATTGATATGCGCGCGCTCTTGAGCTGACTCCAGATCTAAAGTATCACATACAATCCTGAAATCTTCGATCCCATACAAAGAGGCCGCGCAAGTTTGATTAAAAAATATGGTAGCAATCTCGGCCGAAATAATTTGCGAATAGTAAGCCACCCAGTATAGCTGATTTAAAATCGTTTTTTGATAAGCGGAACTTTGATCCCAAATCCAAGTTCCGTACAATAATGAAAAACGCTCAGGATTCCAAAACGATTTATTGCAATCAATATATTGAAATTCACGCCCAGCGATATCCATATTAACCGTTTGATCCAGCTGCTTACTTTTCTTCAGTGCTAGTTCCATGCGCTTCATGGTTTTGATATCGTCTTTCAAGGATTTAAATGAGGGGTCTCTTGCAAAAGATACGTCCATTATATCACCTGCGGTCCTAGTTTTTTAAATAACTCAGCATCTGCATGGCTGGGAATATTACCAGACAGATACTGCTGATATTTCTTTTTAACCCTATCGATTTCTTTTTGATACGAATTACAAACAAACAGAATAGCCATCAGCGATGAAAATACGACGACTTCTACACTGGACGTCGCTTCTTTGCGATCAACGGTTCCATCTTTTAAAAAGTAGTGACCCGCAACACCCACCATTCCAGACGAAAAAAACATCAACCAAAATAGCGGGTGAACTAGGATTCCCAATACAGGTCCTAGCCAAAACATTAGAAATGAAACGAAATGAACTAGAACATTGGTTAATTGCTGATGTCGAAGCACGAACAAATCCCAATTTTCTAAAGAGTCATTTGATCGTTTGGGTAACATGCCTTGAATTCCTTTTCTTTTTTCGCAAATCCGTTTTGCGAAAGTTTCTCGTAGTGATCAATAAAGTGCAGGATCGCACGATCTGCTTTAATCGGCGTTTTGAATTTATATTTAATTCTTGAGAAAATCAGGGTATCGCCCGTGGCAAAATAATTTCCCACAAGTTTCGTTAAATATAGAACGACTTTGTTAAACAAAGCGCCCGTAACACCTGAACGATGTTTAGTTAATAGTATCGTTTGTCCTTCTGCTTTGCCTTCAGAATTAGGTCTTAAAGAAAAAATGATATAGAAATGCAAGAAATCGGGACCCACCATAACTGAACCCGTATGTCCCCACCAGTACGTTAATTCATACGTAAGAGCTTTCGCGTAAAACTGTGTCGCCCATCTAAGAAACCAATTCTTTTGTGGCATGGGTGTTGTGTTAGAAAACTGGATGCAATTATCACTTAAAATCTTTGGTTCCATTTCTAAATCGATAACTAGATTATGTACCGATCTAAAATGATGAGCGTCAATAGCATTAATCATCATCACGTTGGGATGACATTCTTTTGTGAATGGCTTTCCCAAAGAACTATCTAATTGAAATCCTTCTAATTCTGGAACGACTGGAATTTCAACTGAACTTTTACTGTCACCGTACCAAATCCAAACCAAACCATATCTTTCACCACATTTGTATTTTTTTAATTGTTCAACTTTAACGGGTTCCTTTAAAACAGGAATATCTTCGCAAATGCCATCGGCATTGAATTTCCAAAAGTGAAATGGGCACCTAATCGAGTTTCCTTCTACCTTACCATCACACAGATGCGCACCCATATGTGGGCAGTATGCATCTAAGGCGTGCACTTCATTATCGTCACCACGATAAACAACTAATTCGTGATTTAAAAATTTAGCAGGACGCGCCTGACCTTTTTTTAATTCGTTCGATGAAATTAGCCAGTACCAACCATCGGGTACAAATTCCGCATGCCCAAATTTTTTTATTTTATCTGCAAATGACATCCTAAAATTATATTGCGCAAACCAAAACCCAGTCCAATAATCTAGATCGATGACGCAGAAAAAAAAGCCGTTCCAAATTATTGAAACCATCACCAGAACTGCATTTACTTATCCTCGAATCGTAGCGGCAATAAGTACTTTGGTCCTGCTTTTGTCTTTCTCGGTCTTCAAATCCATTAAAGTGGAGCTAGATTTATATAATTCTCATAATTCTGACTTTCCATCACTGACGCGTCTGTGGAATATGATGGACGAATTCCAAGATTTTTCAAATTTGTCAGTTCTTGTAGAGTGGCATGAAGAGCCAAGTTCAGAAAAAGTCTGCACCTTTTTAAAAACAGTTAAAAAACTAGAATCAACGATAGACGGGACAAAATCGACGTTTCATTTATTCAAACTCAGACATGTGGAATCACAACCAAGGCATTTCTGGTACCCACTGAGCCTGCCAGACCCATGCGAACAAACTGGCCAGACACTGGCCTCACTTAAGAAAGATTTAGACCCCAATCACCCGTTCTACCGAATGTCCCCTACGAACAAACAAATGTTACTGCAAATAAAGCTGCATCCTGACTTTGATTTAAGAGCGGTTGGTCATTGGATCAACGATTTAAAAAGCAGCGACTATTCTATCAGTGCGGTCGGCCCTTCTGTTTTTCAATACTACGTAAATGAAATTCTGAAAAAAGATTCCGTACTGCATATTCTAACGATTATTTTCTTCTTGTTATTTTTTAAGGTCTTCTTTGGAACTTGGCGTACAGGAATGTATTTCCTGTTCACGGTAGTAGCGACTTTGAGTTGTTTAGCTGGCTTTATGTCTCTGTTCGGGTTACCCATCGATATTTTAACCAATAGTTTGTTTTTAGTAACAGCAATTGCCGGTACGGCCGATTATATTTTTATATGTTGGGGAATGAGCCGCGGTTTTACTTTAAAAGACAGTGCCCTCCGATATTGCCGCGCCGGATTTTTTACAACACTTACAACAATTGTTGGATTTTTCTCGTTATGCATTTCTGATCTTCATACCATTCAGCGATTTGGCCTAGCGGCCGCCATCGGTGCCTTGCTAGAGTGGTTCTTCACGTTTATGGCGCTACCGGCCTTTTTAAAGACGCTGAAATTAGATTCTGAATTCGTATCGACAAAGTCAAATGATGATATTTTCAAAAAAGTGCAAACATTAAATCATTGGACACCGTCACGGTGGTTAACCATTGGTTTTAGTTTGTTCGTATTCGCCGGACCATTTCTTTTCTTCCATTTAAAGTTTGAAGAAAATCCATCAAATAATTTCCCGGAATCTCATCCAGTTAAACAAAGTCTGCAGAAATTCAATAGCTCGTTGGGCTGGCAAAATACAGTCTTTATACAACTGCCCGCATCGACTCCTGAAAAAGCTATTTCAGAATGCTTGAACGAAGTTGCTAAATCACCAGCTGTTCATTCAATTGACAATCCAATCGCCATTGAAAATTATTTTCTAAAAGGACTAGAACCATTACGTAGAGATTCCGTTAAATGGGAACTGACTGAATTTGGTCTTCTAAAGAGTTATATAACTCGTGATTCCATTCGGGCGATTGCATTTCTTAAATCTAATTCTCCCAGCGATATATCAGACTTACATGCCATTACCAAGAAGTCGTGCCCAGATGAAACCCACGTTGTAGGACAAAGCGATGTCTACCGAGAAGCTTCTGAGGTACTGAGTCGTACACTAAGCGAAAGCTTTTTAGTCAGTTTGATTATCGTAATTTTCATTATTTTCTATCTCCAAAGGAAACTTGGAAATAAACACTATTTTGTTCTGCCGCTGTCCCTGTTAGGGGGGCCACTGTTTTTGATTTCAGGTATGTCCATCCTAAACATTTCGATCAGCCCATTCAACAGTATGTTCCTAGCTATATTAGTCGGCATAACCGGGGACAATGCCATTCAATATCTATTTGTAAACGATGCCGGAAATTTGGATGAAGGCGTTGAAGAAAACGGACCAGCGAGTATTATAATTGGAATTATTACGGTGATCAGTAGCTTATTTTTCTTATTTCAGACTTTGATTCCGATGAAAATCCTAGGATTGCTGTTTAGCGCAGGATTTTTAATTAACTTGTTCGGAGACCTTTGGATTCTCAAAGGCCTCCTGAAAATAAAAGACTATCTTACGAAAAGATCTACCGCACCAAGCACAGTCGCACCCGGCGAATAGTGCATAATACGTTTTGCAGTCATCATGTAGTCAGCTTTTTGCCCGCTTGCGCTGGTCACGTATTTTGCCCACGCGTTGTTATTCCATGATTTTGCGCGCCCACTAAAATAGTTTCTGTATTTTAGTTGTTCTCCTGAAGTTGACGTGATCGATTTTGTCGACTCGCCACCTTCCCAGTCATTTGCCATGAGTATAGCTAAAGATTGAGGCGGTTCATTGTAAAATGCCGGAACGTTGATTGTGATGACTTCGGAAGACATCGGATCTTTGAATTCAGTCACGCCATCCATTGCGCTGACCATTTTGCTCACACCCGCATTCAATCGATTTTGGATATCTTTTTGATATAAAGCCGGATTGATCGCCATTGAAGAATTCGAGCCTTTGCCTTCTAATTTAATGTAGGCTTGATTAAAATGATTAACCGACTGACGCTTAGCCGGAAGAGCCAATTTCATATTCCTCTTACCGTAGCCTTCATCACCTTTTGCTTTAGGATCTCTATTTTTTCTTAAGCTTAAGAAACCTTTAGACGTGTAGCTTGCGATAATCTTTGCACGCTCTTTGTCGGTCAAACCAATATCGTTAGAATCGCTTTTTAAAGCGTCGATACCAAAGGCACGACCCAAACGACCCGCGACATTAACTAGATCATCTTGATTGTATGAACTGAAAACATAAGCATCATGAATAGCTTCCCATCCCAACGCCATCGCAATGTGCATCTCGGCTGGGCCATGACCTACGTAGCGATTAAAGCCATCTCGGAAAGACCCTGTTCCAAAAAACATTTGATTGTCCCAAACCATTTCTGCTTGAGGACGACCTTTGGCTTCACTGTAGTTTTTCAAAAGAGCGTCGATGTTTTTTACACTTTCAAATAAGTAAGGAATATACGAATCCACTAAAAAATTTTGAAATTCAGCGACGGTTTTAAACTGCGATTTTTCAGACATCTCAGGACCAGGCTGCGTGAAGTAGGCAATCATCGCATCGGTCTGTGATGTTGGGAATGCAGCACTTAAACCCGTAACCGCCGTGCGTACGAATTGAATCGCCGACATATGCGTTGCTTTATTACCTTTAAATAAACCACCCGCCTCAAAAATTGGTCTTAAACGCCAAACAATACCTTTTAAAGGAATCATCGTGTGCATTTGAGTTAAGAAATATTGCACGTCTGGTGAATATTTAGCGTAATCTTTGCGCGATTGTACTAATAACTGAAAAACACCGTCTGCGGTTGTTGTTTCCAGCCACTGCTTACGAAGTTTATTTTTGAAATCATCTGATAATGAACTTTCAGAAAAATCACTGGCGATCTTGCGACTACTCGCTTTCCATTTCTTGTTTACCTCTGCGTAATTGTCAGCTTTGAAATCTGGGATTTCGTTAACCATTGGTGCTTCTGGGAAGAAAGACACCGGTTGAGGCGCCGCTTGAGCTAAGCTCAATAGTAATGCGCTCGTGCAAATACTTTTCAAAATCATATACGCTCCTTGTATATTTTATTTTTCAATACTGTGAGTATAGCCAATACACCGTTGTGTTTAAACAGTTTATATATGAACATCCTGTGTTAACTTGCTAAAGTTTTTTTGTTCGCCGGTCTGGGCACAGTCAATAAAGCGATTCATCAGATTAACCATTTCAATTCCTGTATAACAATTGTGATCAACAGCTATACTAAGGTTTAGGTAGGTTTTTTCATTCTGCCTAACAATATCTTTATAAAAAAATGTAAACCCCGTCGGACCAAATGAATATGTCGAGAACAGAGTTCCTGTTTTTGCCAAGTTTGACAACGAGGACACACTTAAACAACCGCCGCCTTTTTTCCAATACAAGGATGGCCATGCATTTATTAACGTGTGCAAACCTTTTAGAAGCCACCGATTATAAAACGTATTGGGTTTGAAGTTAGCAAACTTAGTGATTGGAAAATGGTCGACAGATTTCTCTTTCGCCATTCTAATCTCTTGGTTGATTTCATCGACAGATTTGTTCTGAGGGTTTTTGATAACTATTGCCGTAATGATCGATCGATCTTTGTGTTTAATTTCTAATGGGATATTTATCCTGATCTCGTCCCCATAAAGAAACTTCCATCCGGACCAAGTTCTAAATAACATTTTATGAGCACTTGGATTTTCTGCAGCCCATTTACCTACCAGTTTTAAAAATAAAGCATTGATTGGAATTTTTTGCCCACGCTTTTCATAGAAATCGGCATGCGCCGAAATGTCTAGCTGAATTTGCCCAGGCAAATGATTACATTTCCGTTTGATATGGTCCAACTGATAGGCCAAGAACCATTCATGTAATTCTAATTTTTGTAAGACCACGCCGACACCTTTAGTTTTTCCGTTAATGAAATTAATTTTCCAACAGAGCCATCTAGATCAATTAAATTCTGAGCCTGAAAGCGCATACGAGGAAAGGCCTTCACATCATCATCTTTCAGCCATGCTAATAAACCAACACTCAATCCGAATTGCAGAAGTGATTTCACTTTGCCAAATAAACCCAAAGATTTTTTTTGAATTACAAACACATAGGCATCGCTGATTCCTGATTCATCAGGTAGACAACCCCACAATACGTGCAATGTTGGCAGTTTGAAATTATTAAGATCACCCCTGAAATGTGGATCAATTCCATACGTCAACGCAACGATAGATCCGCCTGCAAATACCGCACGGTAACCAAACTCGCTACCTAGCAACCACCGTGCAAATTTATTTCGAATGCCGTTATTATCTAGTTTACCAGTTACTTTCCAATAGAAATTATCTTCTACCGGCTGTTCGATTTCATGTTTGAAATCGGCGTGCAGGTTATGAACGCTAGAGAAATGTTGCAGATCAATTGCCGAAGCCATCAAAACATGATGATGTACAAATAATTTCGTCTTTAATAATAGACGACCTTCGACTTCGACATTTTCTAAGCCGGCTGGTTTTGGCACCGGGTAAGGCGCTTTCTTTCCTGAATAAACCCAGATGAAACCATAAGCTTCTTCAGAATCATAATTTTGAATTTTCAAATTAAAAGGTAACTTAGATTTACAGGGAATTTCATTTAAGTTCCCTTCACCATCATATTTCCAGCGATGAAAGTAACAGCGAATTTCATTTCCCGTCACTTCTCCTCGACCAAGGTCTGCACCCATATGAGGGCAGAACGCATCCATGGCTCTGACTTTACTGTCATCTCCGCGAAAAATTACGATCCTTTGCGAACCTATTTTAAATGAATGCGATTTCAGTTTTTTTAATTTTCTGCTGGGAACAACGGGATACCAAGCTTCTGTAACAATGTTTGGATTGTTAAAAACTTTATACGAATGCAATGGTTGAGTCAGTCGATTTTCCGTCCTGCTTTCCGAAGTTTTAGGAATGCGTTTCCAATTACTTTCAATTTCCATCTCATAAACGCTAGTTTTATTAACAAACGTTGTCATCTAGAATCTGACTTGGAGGCTAGGAACAGATTCGCTACCCTATTGTAATCTAAAAATAAAAAGGAGTAGTTTATGAAAATGTCCGCAGTGTTAGTAGGATTTATATCTTTCTTATCTCTCTCTGTTTTTGCCGCTGATACTAAAATGAAAATGTATTTTAATAATGAAGAGATCGTCAAAATTATCGAGAAATATTCCAAAGCATCTGGACAGAAATTTGTAGTCGACCCTGGCGTTCGCGGGCGCGTTTCTATTTTTATTCAAGAAGAAGTAACCATAGAAGACGCCTTCAACCAACTTTCATCAGCTCTAGCCATCAATGGCTTTGGCATCAGCAAGCAAGGCGACACGATGGTCGTTAAAACGGGTCGTAATATTCAACGCGACCTAATCGAGGTCAGCACTCAAAGACCGTCATTGAAACCGGAACGTATGTACTCTTGGATATATACCTTCAAAAATATTTCAGCAGAATCAGCTATTCGTGATTTGCGCATCCTTCCTTCAAAAGACGGCGAGATGAATGTTCACTCTGCTACCAACCAAATCATTTTTAGCGACTGGACATCTAACTTAAATCGCATCGCCGATGTCCTGAAAGAAGTAGATAAAAAACCAGATCCAGAAATCGCTAAAATTATCGAGTCTTCAAAAAAAGACCATCGACCACCACCAATGAAAGGCATTAATCCTCCACCCCCTCCGAAAATGGAAAAACAAAAAGTAGAAGATTCCGCGACTGAGTAGGTTATGAAATACACGTTAGAATATTTAGAAAATGGATCATTAGAATCAGAAGATGGTGTCGCTAAAAGTGCCGCCGAACTAGAATCACTAATGTTAAAACTAGATGCCGAGAAATATGTGAATCTATGTCTGGTTTATTCTAATCAAAATATTCTAACGGTTTCTGGTGGACGCGAACGATATATAGTGATGTTTTCCGATAATAGTAAATTTTACGAACTTAACAACCCGATGAATCGAGGCGGCGACATTATCCTGATTCGAACAGGCCACACGGTCGGCAAGTTCCCACCTGAAATGGTTATGGATCCTTTCACTACTTATAGTGTGATTAAAGAATTCTTTAATACGGGTAAACGACATCCAGATTTAAATTGGAAACCTCTGAATTAAATCAGTCAACGCCTGTAACTGGGGCTAAAATTGCACTGTATTTATGTTCTATCTCGGTTGAAAGTTTTTCAACATATCGCGTCAGTCAAAGGTACTTGTTCGATTTTCTCGCTCATTTTTGCAAAATGAAAATCACTCAACTGCTTGTTTGTTCAAGATTTTCATCGGCGACTACTTAACTTATAGATTTTTTTCCTAGTGCCAAAATATCCAGGCCCGTTGTTTGCTTTAGTACCTCCCCGTACTCAATTCATAATTTAAAGGAGCCAAAATGAATCGCAGTGTTTTAACGTTAAGTTTAGTGGCAGCAATGCTAACTACAAGTGTAAGTTTCACAGCTTTAGCTGACAAAGAGGACAACGGAGCTATCTTAGGCGCTATTGTTGGTGGAATTTTAGGTAATCAAGTTGGTAAAGGTAACGGTAAAACTGTTGCTACTGGTATAGGAATTATCTTAGGTGCTGTTGTAGGTGCTGATATCGGTAGAGATTTAGATAACAACGATCGCCGCGCCTTAGAAGAAGCACAACGAGATGCTTTCCGTCGCCCAATCGGTCAGAGAACTGACTGGGATGGAAACAACTACGGTTCTAGAACCGGAGCACGTGGTAACTTCAGAACAACTCGTGAAGGTTACTTACGCACAAATTCACGCGAAATCTGCCGTGAATATGAATCAACAATCATCACTCGTCAAAAAACAGAGACTAAAACAGGTATCGCATGCTCAAGCGCTAACGGATCTTGGAGAGAAGTAACTTCAACTGAAGTTGTTTTCAGAGACGGTTCTTCAGTTCGCAATGAAACAGTCGTTGTTGGCAACAACGGTCGTCGAGGAAGAGTTCGTCCCGTTGAACCAGTACGCCCAAGTCCCCGCCCACCAGTGGTAGTTCCTACTCCAAATTATAACTATGCTTCGTTGCGTGGATATTGCCAAGACTACGATCACTCGCAATTTATGATCGCTAAGCAATTTGCAGCTTCTTACAACGGACCTTATTTATCACAGTCTGAAGCCACTCGTTGGGCCATGGAATACAACCGTGAACACCGTTGCGGAACTATCACTGAATACTCATCACGTTTCCAAGCGGCATTGTCATTAGCAACTTCATATAACGGCTTATACCTAAGCCAATCTGAAGCTCGTAACTACGCTGCCGAAAAAGCCGAATATCTAACTACTTCTGATGTAGCCGAAATGACAAATACGATTGTTAAATTGAAAAACTTTGTAACTTCGTACAATGGTCTTTACAAATCTCAATCAGAAGCTGGTCGTATTGCTCGTAACTGGGTGGACAGAAACAACTGTGAAAATTCATCTCAAATCCAAATGATGTGGGATCAATTCAACAGAGAATACCAATTCGCTACTTCATACAATGGTTTGTACTTAAGCCAAGCAGAAGCTCGTAACTACGCACTAGGCAACGTAGCTCGCATGAGCCGTTGTTCTGATCTTTTAAGATAATATTTAGATTTATATAGCTAAATGAAAAATGGGCCCTAAATCGGGTCCATTTTTTTTTGTAATTTCTTAAAATCGTTAGCTGTTAATAGACTGACCGTTTCAGTGCTTTGATCGTAGACTATTTTAACATCGCCACGATCTATTTGTTTTTGAATCTGACTTTTCTTTTTTTCAAATTCAACTTCAACAACTCCGTAGTCGGTTCCTTCGCGCAGAATGAAGTTTTCGATAATTCCGTTTAAAGCATCCGGTGATAACTGACTAGGCGTAATTTCTATCGGTATTTCTTGTGCTGGCTTGTTTTCGTCGTTCATTGGTTTTAATGTTATAAGCAATAATAACCATCTTCAATGAAAGAAGTAGCATCTGAAATTTAATTTTTTTCTTCATGTCCACTTTAAAACTTCCTTAGCGTGTGCCGCGTATTTAAAGTTCCAGAGAAAAGTCCGACGATAAACAAAAAAACCATAGCGCCTATTACCGACATGCCTAGGGCTGACCAAAATCCATAGATGCCCACACCGGCCATTTCAAAGATAAATCCACCAACGAACGCACCGATCACACCAACTATGATGTCAGCTAAAATACCAAGGCCTTCGCCCCTCATCAATGAGCTTGCTATCCAGCCAGCTAATAAACCGACCAGAAGAAATACTATGATATTCATATTTATCTCCTAGAACTTTTCCTGTTACACTTTCCGTTAGTGCTGATTCATTTCCGATGAATCAGTCTCTTCTTGTTTTCGTGATGGATCTGGCGCGTGGCCCGCTGGTGGACGTTTCATCACCAGATCTTTTTCCGGTAGTTTTACGCCGCTGTCATCTTTCTCTTTTTCATCGGAACGATTGCCTGCATTTAAACGACTATCACGGTCAGTAGCTTTAATTGTTGGGATAATTTCATTTTCCATAAACACTCCTTATTTATATGACGTTAGAATATCCACATAAAGTGAGTGCAAAAAACCGGCTCAAGTCTATTTCGATTAGATAGACTTGAGCTTTTGCCTTGTGGCAAAAAACCACAAAAAATATTTTTGGCGGGAAATTATCGTCAGTCTAGTCTCGATTAAAAATTATATTCTATTCGGGAATAGCAATTCTTTTTAATAGAAACTCAGCGATCTGCTGTTGATACACAACACGATCTCCATCACGTCCTTGCATCGAAAATTCTCTTGATGAAATTTCATTTTTACCAATCACTAACTTAAATAGCGGCCGATATTTATGAGCAAACAAAATTCGTTTCGACAAGCTTCCCACAGATCTATCCACAACCACGCGGATACCTTTATCAGCTAAATCATCTGCTAGTTCTTTCGCGAAAGAATAGTGATCATCATTCATTGGTAAAATATAAAGCTGTACCGGACACAACCAACCCGGCAATGCACCATCGAAAAATTCCAAAAGCAGTGCCACAAATCGTTCATGGCTACCCAGCGGAGCACGATGAATAATCCAAGGCTTGCGATTTTCTCCAGAACTAGAAACAAAATTAAGATCAAATTTATCTGCGGAATTGAAATCAAGTTGAATACTTGCCATCGATTCTTCTTGGCTGCTGCTCATTTGCATTTGAACATCAATCTTGGGTCCGTAGAACGCAGCTTCGCCGTCCGCTTCAAAATATGGTAAGTTCTTTTCTATTAAACATTGACGTAAAATATCTTCTGATTCTTGCCATAGCTGCGGCGGTCCATCGAAATCACCAGGTCGATTTGGATCCGATTTAGATAGTCGATAACGGTAGCCCTTTAATCCAAGGGCGCGATAGCAATGTTCATGTAATTCCAGCACAGACATAATTTCTTTTTTTGCATCTGATGGATCGACATATATATGGGCATCATTCTGACAGAGTCCACGTACGCGGCTTAGGCCTTTTAATGATCCGCTGTTTTCAAAACGATAGACTTGTCCATATTCAGCAATCCTTAATGGCAACTGTCGATAGCTGCGCAAACCTGATCCGAAAACTTTGTGATGATGAGGGCAATTCATCGGTCTTAAATAGTAGTCGTTGTTTTCATCGATTCCTTTTAATGGTGGATACATGTTTCCATCAAACGCACGTAAATGACCGGACCGTTCGTAAAGACTGCCTTTGGCCAAATGTGGACTCACTACCCGTTGATAACCACCTTTGCGTTCTAAGTTTTTGATAAATGACTCTAAACTGTCGCGAATAGCGACCCCGTTGGGCAGCCAAATTGGTAAACCGGCGCCAATTTCTTCGTTTAGAAAAAAGATCTCCATTTCATCGGCTAACTGCCGATGATCAAATTGAAAAGACATAAATATCTCCATAAGTTTTTAAATTTTAAATGCTAGTTTTTATAAAAATGCGAACAACTGTCGTGAGTGCGCTACCTATAAGGTAACGCGAAAGAAATATATTACCCGCGCGGGGTGGTTAGCAAAAACTTAGAGATAAAAGAAAAGACGAATGCCTTCATTGCTTACATCATATCGTACAAGCGCACTGAAACGTTACTAAATAATTTTTATGGACTTATAAGCCCAGCTTATCCATTTTTTCTTTCTCGTACATGGCGTCTTCAGCAGGATAGCGCAGGAGTTCAGAGTATTTATTCTGATGTTTAGCGGTCGCCCACACTATACTTTCGCCCGCCGGCAGAACATCTGGTTCTGTTTGATACACAGGATCGCTGTAAGCTTCTTTGGCCGCAATGATTTTCCAGCCATCCTTTTTAAGCGCAGAAATCACATCACCTAGAAACAAAGCATTTAGCAAACTATGGTGAACAAGTAAGGTATGCTTGATTTTACAAAAGCGCGCATACCATCGCGCTTTTCTTTTGTGTCGCCCTCTTTTAAATAAGGAAATCGAAATAGACGAGTAAAGTTTTTTAAACCTAAAATAAATGGCTCTACTTTTTTAAAATCATCTTTGAAAACATCAAGTGTATTTTTCTTTCCCGGAAAATACAGGTGTGAATACGAATGATTGGCAATCAAGTGTCCTTTGTCATCCCAAGTTTTAAGAAGAACCTTACCCTCAGGATTGTCGATCCGCATTCCGCAAACAAACAAAGCAGCTTTGACTTTATGTGCGTCTAAAGCAGCTAATATTTTCTGATTACGTTCGCTCGCTGTCATTAGCGGCGATTCTTTCACTTTAGGATCATCCATTGTAATACTGATTTCTTTTGCTGCGTTTGCCAGATTAAAAATTAGAGATATAAAAATGAATAACTTCATAGAACTATTTTAGAATAAGTTGATACGAATATTCATCAACGTACTTGCCATCTAACCAAACAGACAACATAAATTTATTTCTGCCGCTTTCAAATTCACCCAAAATTCTTTTTTCTTCCTCGATCGAAAACTTAGTCCAAAAATCAGCAGATTGATTCAAATTTTTATAAGATTCACGATGACTGATTTGTAGATGCCGCAACATCAAATCGGCATCGTCTGCTTTTACTGACTTGATTGTCACAGTCATACCATTTTTAAGCGTCACTTGCTTTTCTGGAATTTTCATTTAAACAAACCGTCCCATAAGAACGGCATCCACGTAGTGACCGTCCTCATATTTAATTTCATTTTTTTTAATACCTTCGACAATAAAACCCATACGCTCATACAATGCTCTTGCTCGTTGGTTGTCACTGTGAACTGTTAAGTTTATTTTCTCGATCGTTTTATTTTCCTGAGCCCAATCAACTAAGGATTGAAGCAGCCGTGTGCCAATCCCCTGGCCACGAAACGCTTTGGCCATCGACATTCCGAATTCACCGATATGAGCCGTGCGGTTCCTATTACCATTTGAGAAATCCAACAGGCCGACAATTTCGTCGTCAATTTCAGCCACTAAGATAATCCGATTAGGATGGTCACGGTGAGATACGATCCAATTTTCTTCGCTAGTGACCGTAATGTCTAATTCCTTAAGAGTTAGTAATTGATAGATGTCTTCGGCCACAACCGTTTTCGAAAGTTCTAAGATTTGCCTAGCATCAAAAACATCGGCGGTTCTAATAACCACGGATTCATTTCGTTTGTTTTTAAAGTTATAGCTCTTAATTTTTTCCATATTTATTCTTTTACTTTAGTAGGATTTGAACGCTATAGTTCGTGCATGTCAAACTCAACGTCCTCACAAACTCCTTTGCAAAAACCTCTATTACGCGGCTATTTACACCAAGAAGCCTTTTTTATCGCCCTTGGCGCTTGTACTTTGCTTATCGCAAAAAGTTCGCAATCTATTACGCTGGTCGCTGCCATAGTGTATTCACTAGGATTATTGCTTATGTTGGGCGTAAGCACGATTTATCATCGCGTTCACTGGCAGCCTAAACCACGTGCGTTTATGAAACGCTTAGATCATTCGGCTATTTTTATTCAAATTGCAGGAACATTTACGCCCATATGCTTGTTAGCGTTAAGTGAACCTGACGGTATTTTCTTACTTAAAGTTATTTGGGCCGCTGCGGCCGCTGGAATTCTGCAATCTATCTTTTGGGTGAAAGCACCCAAATTTGTAACGGCAATATTTTACGTAGTTATGGGATGGATTGCGCTTCCCTATATTTCTGAGTTGGGAAAAGCTCTAGGAACGGTCAAAGTTTCACTAGTAGTTGCGGGTGGAATTGTATACACCATAGGTTCATTGTTCTACGCAACGAAACGACCTCGCATGGCGCCTCAGGTTTTTGGCTACCATGAATTGTTTCATCTGTTCACGATTATCGGTGCCATCCTGCACTTTGCCGTGATTTATCAGCTGATTACTTAGTAATTCTATATTTGCGAATTTCTGTCGATACGGTATCGAGGCCTATTCCTATATCTACATGACCTTGTTGTAGTAGCACGGACCACTTATTATTTGATTTTAGCTTACCTTCAAGCTGACTTAAAAACTTCATATCCAAAGCATTAATATCAATTTCTTCTGCACGATGAACATTGTTTTTCTTGATATCGTCCATTAAAACATCGGCACTTTTATACGTATATACAACTACCTGACGGGCTGTCTTGCCAGCTTTGTGAAGCTTTTTAACTGAAGGATTGCCAATCTCGATCCACAAATCAACCGCACCATGATTACCAAGCGACCGCATTGCTGGCGCTTCTGGATCACTTAAGCCTTCGGCCGAAAATTCCAATCCTGGTGCATAGCTAAGTGCATAGGCCAACGCACGAGTTAACAAATACGCCGGAATTTCTGAAGGATGTTGATACAATCTGAAATCCAAAGTTTCGTATACGCCTTGATCGATATCAGATAAATCGAGTTGAAAGTGATAGAGCATGACCCCATAGTGACATCATAAAATTCAAGTGACAAGTCATCACTAGTTTTACAAAGTAGAATCTATGAAACTAACCATGGCTATCATTGCAGCATTTAGTTGCGGAATTCTGTACTGGTTCCTAAAACAAGAATATCGACCGGCTCGAGTTATTAAGCAAGCGGACCAATTCATTACTTTTTTACAAAATGGCGATACCCAATCAGCCTTTGAAATGACATTAAAAACAAAGGCTGTCGGTACAAACCTGGCCGCGTTTTCAGAACGAGCGGCTATTCAGTTCCCAATGAGGCATGACCAAATCGAATCTAAACAGATTAACTATGTTCGCAGCGGTCAGACCTATGGAAATCGACTTCGTCGTTGGCTAGCTAGCCGTAAGATCGACGAAGACAAAATCTCGATCGACTACACCATTAGAGGAAAACCCGGCCAGGGGTTGATTCTTTTTGAGGTGCGATTCTTCCGGGTAGGTGAAAATGTGTGGAAAATAAGTTATTTCCAATCCCACGCGGGATAAGGTATGTATGGCCTGTGGATTCAAGGGCACCTAAACGATTTACAAAAGTTAATATCGAAATTAGCAACATCTGCAATTTACAATGCAGCTTTTGCCCAGAAGTCATTCGCACTAAAAAACTAATGTCGTTAGATTTGTTTCGTAAAATTATTCAGCAAGTAGCACCTTTAACAGATCAAGTTTGCTTTCATTTGATGGGTGATCCTTTAGTTCATCCAAAATTAGAAGAAATGGTAGCGATCTGCCAGGAATTCGACGTTAAAATATTCTTTGTCACAAATGGCCTTTTGATGCGGGAAAAACAAACCGAATTGCTTTTGAATCCTGCATTTCGCCAAGTGAATTTCTCGTTACATAGTTTTCCTGACAATTTCCCTGACCGCGATCCAGCAGACTATTTAAAACGTATTTTTCAATACACGGATCGCGCAATGAACGAACGACCTGATTTGTATATTAACTATCGTTTATGGAATCTGCAGGATGTGCGCGGCACCTCGAACAAGAATCTGGATATGCTAAAACGAATTGAGGATCATTTTGAGGTTAATGTTAAATCCGAAGTCGATGTTCGTCAGAAAAAAAGTGTTCACCTAAAAAATCGTCTCTATTTACATTTCGATACCGAATTTATTTGGCCTTCGATGGATTTGCCTGTTCTGGGTACAATCGGTCGTTGTTACGGATTATCTTCGCATTTTGGTATATTGGCTGATGGTCGCGTCGTTCCTTGCTGTTTGGATAAAGAGGCCTCAATTACGCTGGGCTCTGTTGAAGAGCAACCATTGCTGGAAATCTTGGATAGTCCTCGCGCACAAGCAATATTGGACGGTTTTAAAAACAAGAAACTTCTTGAAGGTCTTTGTCAGCGATGCCAATACATCGAACGTTTTAAATCGACAACTATATCATCATCGACCGCAACAAAAAATTCTGAAGCAGCCGCGATTCAACTCTAATTATTTTTTTGGGTTCGATTTTACAGTTTCTAATTTCTTAATTAACGACTCATCACGTTCGGTCACAAAATTAATAACAACGCCACTACGTCCGGCACGCGCCGTGCGGCCAGCACGATGTAAATAATTCTCCATTTCTTTTGGCAAATGATAGTTAATCACGCGATCAACATGTTCGATATCCAGTCCACGTGAACCCAAGTCGGTGGCTATCAACAAATCCACTTTGCCGTCACGAAAGGCTTTTAAGTTTGATCGACGTTCAATTTTATCCATTTCACCGCGATAGATAAGACACTTGATGCCTTTGTCCTTTAATAGCTGAGCTAGCGTATCGCATTGCTGACGAGTATTCGTGAAAACCAATGTTCCACCTTTTACTTTTTCTGACAGTAACTTCTGCATCAATGGAAAACGCTTTCCATCCACTACCGTTTTATTAATTGTCTTCAACGTAGGAACTAATTTTTGGCTGCCAGAACTGCGAATAACTTGGGCTCCCGAGAAAAGCTTGTTAATCAATTCCTGCACCACGGATGACACCGTCGCCGAAAACAATCCCTTTTGACAATTCTTAGGGCAATGATCTTCAATCGCCATAGCCTCAGATAAAAAACTTTGGTCTAACATTTGGTCAGCTTCGTCGAAAATAAGTGTGCGAATGTCGCCCATTTTCACCAAATCGCGTTCGATCAATTGAACCAGCCGCCCCGGCGTCGCCACTAAAATTTCAAATGGCCCATTCACATTGCGTTTAGCAACATCTAACGCTGTTCCCCCCAGAACCGTGCGAACGCGCAGTCGGGTGGTATGTGTGAATGGCTTAAAAACTTTGGACACTTGCTCACCGAGTTCCCGGGTCGGAACAATAACAGCAGCACGTGGCTGTGAATCTACTTCGACCGCATCACCGCTATTTTCAAGCGTTTTCAGCATATGAAGCAGTGGCAATGCATACGCCAAAGTCTTACCGCTGCCAGTTTCCGAAACACCCACCACAGATTTGCCTTCGATAATCAAAGGTATCGCCTTGTTTTGAATTTCTGTCGGTGTTGAAAAGTTTTTTTCTTTTAGAGTCGCTACTAAACTGGGCAACAATTTGAAACTGGAAAATGAGCTCATGATGATTTTGTCCTTTAGATTTCGATTATATTTGCGATAGTCTAGATCTGCAAGCTTTACGAAAAGGAGACACTATGAGGATTCGCCAGATGGGATTTTCTTCACGGCTAAAGGCGCATCGAAATATCCTGACGCTAGAAACTCTGAAATTCATTGTAGAATTTTTAGATGACGGCAATGCAAAACAAGCAGCCCTGCGCTCTGGAATTCCTGAAACCTATGCAACCAGACAAGGTCAATGGCTAAAAAAGCTTCCCATGGTAAAAGCGGCCCTAGAGACTGAACTCGATGAACGCGATCTACGCCAACTACGTAAATCAATAGATGAAATTAATAAACAAATGGACTCTTGTAAAAAAATTTTGGGAATAGAATTACTCTAAATCGGTTAGGGAAATTCGCTACAGATCGCTTTCTTATGGGTGTCTTGAAGCATACCTTCATGAAAATTATTGTTTTATTTATATTCAAGGAATAAACCCTGGTTAAGAAGAATGATTCTTCTTATAAGGGGGCCGAAATGAAATCAGTTATACTTTTAGCTTTATCTGTCCTGTCATTGTCACTTCACGCACAAACTATTGGTGGTTTAACGTATGGTGGAACCGGTTGTCCAAAAGGCAGCTTAAAGTACTCGTTTGATCGAAATCAGAAAAACTTGGTGCTTAACTACACTAAATTCGTGGTCCGCAGTGGATCTGGCGCCAACAAAACTCTGGATCGCAAAGCATGTTCTCTGGCGCTACCAATCCAAGTACCGGCTGGCTACCAAATGACGTTAGCCACCGAATCAGACGGATATGCGATTGTTCGCAGCAATGGACGGGCTACTGTAAATATGGAAGCGTTTTACGTCGGCACAACGGGCGTCAAGAATTCAAAAGTATACAGACCTGGACAACATGCTGTCTCGATTGGTGATTCGGCAAATACTTTGGCCTGGAGTCGATGTGGTCAGGCAACCAATTTGCGTATGAATCTATCTGCGATCACGCAGCAGGATGCCAGCCTCACTCTACGTCAGCTTAATTTCAAATTACTGTTGCGGTCGTGTCAGTAATTTAGTCGAGTTTTAAACTTCCAGACTCAACAATATCCCTCTATGATACGACTAGATATATGTGAAAGAGCTCAAAAAATTCCAAGGTTTTTCTAAGTCACTCGTAATTCAGGTATGCTGCCTTTCTTTGATTATGATTGCGGTCAATTTTTCGCTTGTTGCTCTTTATCAATACAAAGCTAAAGAAAACATTAAATTAAATACCTTCAACCAAATGCAAATTATCAAAGCGGCCATTATTCAGCCATTTTGGAATTTAGACTATAAATCAATGAGCCAAATTGTTGACTCTATTTTGCTTCAACAATCTAATTCTATCGCAGCGATCCGCGTACTCGAACCAGATAGCACACCAGAAAATCCAAAATACACTTTAGACCGAACTGGTAGCAACTGGGTTGAAGCTACATTTGACGAATTAAAAAATGATAACAACTACATGCTTTGGGAATCAGTAGTTGTTTATAAAAGTTCTCAAATTGGAACCATACAAGTTATTTTTTCAACTGCAGAGGCTCAACAAGAAATATTTCAAATTTCGTTTTTGCTAGCTTCTGCTTTGTTATTCTTTTCTGCCTTATGTTTGTTTGTCTTTTTAACAATTCATCTGCGTCGTGTTTCTAAAGAACTTCAGAGGGAAATCGACGAACGTACTCAGCAACTAGATTCGCAACGTATGGCTATGGTAAATTCATCACGCCTGGCTTCACTTGGCGAAATGTCTGCCGGGATCGCCCACGAAATTAATAATCCACTAGCGGTTATCGATGGAACGACTCGCCTCATTTCAAGATCCATTGCCGCTAACATGGAAATTGATATGAAAAAACTAGATGCCTATTTAACCAAAATTTCGAAAATGGTTGTTAGGATTACCAAAATAGTAAATGGTTTACGCGCGTTTTCTCGCGATGGAAGCCAAGAACCAATTACTCAATTCCCTATCAATAAGTTTTTTAGTGATATCTCAGATCTGTGCCATGCTAATTTGGTTCACAAAAAAGTCGACATCCGTTTTTTTATCGAAGATCCTTCTATCGTTATTTCTGGTCGGGAAGTTCAACTCTCTCAAGTACTAATTAACATGATCAACAATGCCGCCGATGCGGTAGAAAATTTAGACGAAAAGTGGATTACCGTTGATTGTACTATCGAAGATGAACATATCTTAATTACTATAACCGATTCAGGAAAAGGTATTCCGGAAGAAATCCACACTAAAATGCTTCAACCATTCTTTACTACTAAAGAGCTAGGAAAAGGGACTGGACTAGGACTAAGTATTTCTTTAGGAATTATCGAATCTCATGGTGGATCGCTGACTTATTGTCCCGAACACCACAATACACGTTTCGAAATCAGACTTAGAAAATCGCTTTCTAACGTCTTACCGGTAGCTGCTTAGTATTTTAGATTATATTTGGTCGCAATAGTCTTAATTGTGCCGTCTTGTTTCATTTTTTCGATAGCGGAATCAACTAATTTAAACAAACCCATATTTTTTTTTAAAACGCCGCATTTTACCGGTATAGAATCGATTTGGAAAAATTCAATGTCTTTCAGAATATGGTCATTTTTTTTGGTCATAGACGATTTAAACGATGCTGTTTCGACAATTGCGTAATTGATTCGATCCTTCATTAGCAACGTGATGTTCATTCCTTCATTATTTAAATCGGATCGCTTTGCCTTTCCAGATTTAAACAAGTCATCGACAGTTTTATATATATATCCAGAGACGGTCCCGATAGTCTTACCATGAAGGTCACTCATTTTGGTCAAAGGTGTGCGACCCTTTTTCCAAATGACGGAATTCGTGGTTAAGAAAATGGGTTGTGTAAATAAATACAAATCTGGTTTCGTGGCCCAAGCTTCATTGATATAACAACGAACTTCAGCGCTACCTTTTTCGATTGCAGCATCAGCACGATTTCTAGAAAAATAGACATACTCTGCACGAACACCCATGCGTTTAGAAATTTCTTCGATAATTTCTCTAAGCGCTCCGCCTGTTAGACTTCTTTCCTGATCAAAAAAAGCATAGGGCTCTGGCCAAGATTCCACAATCAAAAATTTTACCGCATTTTCCGACGATTTTTCTGCAAAACTAAACTGAAATGTAAAAAAAAGACTGATTAGGATTACTAGTTTCACACCACATCCGCATACGCATCTTTGCTAAAACCAAATGCCAGGACACGCGTCTTGTTAGTTAAAATAGGCCGCTTAATCATAGATGTATTTTCTTGAATAAATTTAATTTTAGCAGAGTCACTCAGTTTCTCATACACTTCTTTATGTTTTTTGTAAGTTAATCCAGACTTGTTTACTGGTAGACCACCAAATTTTTTAGACCATTGTTTGATATCTGATTCAGTTGGCGTGTATTTTTTAAAATCGACAAATTCAAATTGAACTTTTTTCTGCTCTAAATAAGCGCGAGCATTTTTTACTGTATTGCAATTAGGAATTCCATAAAGGGTGTACATTGCTGATTCCTCCAGGTATCTATCATTACTTGTTCAACTAGACGTGGTCAACTTTGATTGACAGCATACTAACTGGTATCTAACAATGAAAATTTACAAGAAAGGTCTATGCGTGAACAAATTTTTCAGCCAAATAAAAAAAGCCCTCAAAGGTGAAGAGCACGACTATACAGAAGGAAATATTTCGGACGCCGTAGTCCTGTTGTCTATACCAATGATTCTTGAGCTTAGTATGGAAAGTATCTTTGCGGTAGTGGACATGTTTTTCGTAAGTAAATTGGGTCAGAACGCCATTGCAACGGTTGGCCTAACCGAATCATTTGCTAGCATCATATATTGTATTGCAATTGGTTTGAGCACGGGAGCGACGGCTATTGTAGCACGTAGAGTTGGCGAAAAGAATCCGGCGGCTGCAGCCCACGCCGGAGCCCAATCTATAATTCTTGCGCTAATTGCTTCAATTGTTTTGGGTGTTCTAGGAGTTGTATATGCTTCAGATATTTTGAAACTAATGGGCGCCAGCACTGAAGTGGTCAACGAAGGATCCATTTTTGCCCAGATTTTAATTGGCGGCAATATTGTGATCCTTTTACTGTTCCTTATAAATGGAATTTTTCGCGGGGCCGGAAACGCCGCTATGGCTATGCGCAGCCTGTGGCTTGCCAGTGGCGCTAATATCATTTTATGCCCGATACTAATCCACATATGGGGTTTGAAAGGTGCGGCTATTGCCACTGTTTTAGGTCGCAGTGTGGGGGTCATTTATCAATGCTACCATTTATATAAAGGTGATGGTTTGCTGAAATTTAGTCTGGGACAATTTAAAATCGATACGTCAGTTATGAAATCATTGTTCACAATTTCATGGCCGGCCTCGCTGCAATTTTTAATTGGCAGCGGTAGTTGGATCTTACTCACAAGGCTGGTTGCAGAAACTGGTGGAACAGCAGCGTCTGCAGGTTATCAAATAGCATTTAGAAATTTTGCGTTTTTTATATTGCCAGCTTGGGGCTTAAGCAACGCAGCCGCGACACTTGTCGGCCAGAACATCGGTGCTAAGAAAATTGAACGTGCCGAACAAAGCGTTTACACAACTGCAAAATATTGTGTTGTCTTAATGATTTTTGTTACCCTTTTCTTCTTCTTTCTGGCGGAACCGCTTATTAAAATATATACTGATGACCCCGAAGTCGCAGGCCATGGAATTCAGACTCTGAGAATCTTAGGCTCTGGTTTTATTTTCTACGGTATCGCGATGGTGATGAATCAAGCACTGAATGGGGCTGGCGATACAAAAACTCCGACACGCCTAAATTTTATATGCTTCTGGTTATTCCAGACTCCGTTTGCGTACCTTCTAGCAAAATACGCAGGCTTAAATGCAACAGGGGCGGTTATTGCTATTCCTGTTTCGGAAGTTTTATTAGCGCTGTTGGCTTGGTACTATTTCAAAAAAGGCAAATGGAAAAACATTCAGGTATAAAAGAGGTAAAATTTGGAAGACAAACACGCAGGCATAGGAAAAACCAGACTCGAAGCATTCAGCGACGGAGTCATTGCTATTTTGATCACTATTATGGTGCTGGAATTAAAAGTTCCTCATGGTGACACCTTAGAAACACTGCAACCGTTGATTCCCGTTTTCTTAAGCTATGTTTTAAGTTTCATTTATCTAGGCATTTACTGGAACAATCATCACCATATGTTACATATGTGCAAAAATGTTACGGGCAGCATTCTGTGGGCAAATTCGCATTTGTTATTTTGGTTGTCCCTGATTCCGTTTTCGACTGGGTGGATGGGTGAAAACCATTTTGCGGCCATGCCAACAGCGATCTATGGCCTAACACTATTGATGTCAGCTATCGCTTATTGGTTATTGCAACAGACAATCATTCGTTCACAGGGCCCAAATTCAATTCTAAAGCAGGCTGTCGGAAAAGATTGGAAAGGAAAACTTTCTCCGGCCCTATACTGCTTAGCTATGATCGCTGCTTTTTATCTAGAAGGAGTTGCTATGGCGCTATACATAATCGCAGCATTAATATGGCTGGTTCCTGACAGAAGAATTGAAAAAAAACTGATTCATTCACAATGATTGTATATCGCCATACAAAAACTAAAGGTTTTGCAGAGTACCTTCCGAACTACTTAAACTCTCATCGAGGTTATAAATGAACGTAAAAGACAACGAAATTAAAAAACTTCTTTCCGACTACAAAAAATTTGCGGTGTATGGACTTAGTCCTGATGAAGATAAACCCAGCCACTATGTTCCCTTATACATGAAAAATCATGGTTGGGATATGGTAGGTACCTACCCAAAAAATCATTCAGTTGTGGTTTTAAAATTTACAGCAAGCTAAGTGATATTCCTCCCGAATACAGAAAGTTTTTAGATGTATTTCGAAGCTCTGATAAAATACCTGACGTGGTTGATGAAGTGATCAACACCGGCGGCGTCGAAGTTCTTTGGTTGCAATTGGGAATTTCGCACCCCGAAGCGGAACTAAAAGCGGAAAATGCAGGAATCAAAGTCGTCTCAAATCGTTGTCTTATCATTGAACACAAACGTTGGTTTTAAGTTCTAAACGCAGTTCTTATTGGTGTTGCAGCCACACTGTCCATCAGAAGAATCTATGAAACCTTGGTATGTGCTTACTTCAAATGTCGGAGGAAAGCATGATAAAGACAGCACACAAGACACCCCAAAATCACAGAAAACCTAAACCACCGTTCCCTGGACAAAAACAAAAATCCCCAGGACTAGAATGGAAAATCAATCCCAGACCTCAATTCGCGGCTCCTGATTATCGACCGGCCGGAAAATTATTTGGAAAAAAAGCATTAATCACTGGTGGTGATAGCGGTATCGGTCGTGCCGTCGCTGTTCTGTATGCCCGTGAAGGCGCAGATATTGCGATTACTTTTCTTCCCGAAGAAATTAAGGATGCACAAGTAACAAAGGAACATGTGGAAGCGTTAGGACGAATCTGTGTCTTGATACCAGGCGACCTATGTAAAGAAAACTTCTGTAAAAAAGCGTGGAAAAAACTGTATCTAAGTTAGGTGGAATCGACATTTTGGTCAGCAATGCTTGGACCTAAAGAACTTCCAGACTATTCAGCCACAAAAGGAGCTATCAATACCTTCACCAAATCACTAGCACAAATGTTAGTAGACAACAAATCCGAGTGAATGCAGTTGCACCTGGCCCCGTGTGGACACCACTGAATGTTTTTGACAAAGGAACGAAGACATCAAAAGTTAAACAATTTGGAATCAAACAACCAATAAAACGCCCTGCGCAGCCCGAAGAAATTGCACCGGCTTATGTATTTTTGGCTTCAGAAGCCGATTCGAGTTATATCACGGGGGCCATACTGGCAGAGACTGGCGGACTTCCTATAAATTAATCTTGATATCAAAACTAAACCATTTTACTTTAGTCAAGTAACCGTTTAAAAAAAATTGTTCTTGATGATTGATAAACTAGAATTGCAAAAGGAAAACAATCATGGCACAAAACTATTTTACTTTAATTTGTCTATCAACTTGAAAGGCCTATGTCAAAATTTGGGGATAAAATTTTACAGATGGATCCAGCACAATCGTATGCTTTTTTTATGGAAGCACCGGTGGCTGTTTGTCTTTTGGAAGGCCCTAATCACATTTTCAAGCTGGCTAATCCTCACTATGCAGACTTACTTTGCGTTTCTGAATCTGACTTAATTGGTAAATCTATTTTTGACGCGCTTCCTGAAGTTCTTGCCCAAGGCTTCAAACCCTTTCTAGACGACGCATTCCTTAACGGAAAACCGTTTGATGGAAAAGAATATCCATTTGAAGTTTATCTTCAAGATGGAACCACAAAAAAATTATTTATAGATTTTGTTTGTCAGCCCTATAAAAATTCAGAAGGCAAAATCATCGGCCTTTTTTCAACTATTACGGACGTCACCGAAAAAGTGGTAGCGATTGCGAAATATCGTCGTGCTAAAGAAGAAGCCGAACGAGCTAATGAATTGAAATCAGCGTTCCTAGCAAATATGTCACATGAAATTAGAACCCCACTGAGTGCCATGATTGGCTTTGCTGATCTTCTGCGCGAAGAAAACCTAACCTCAGAAGAACGAATCAGCTGCGTGGATATTTTAATAAAAAATGGACAACAGCTGTCGTTTATCATTAACGATATTTTAGATCTTTCAAAAGTAGAAGCTGGTCATTTAAGACTTGAGTACTTGACAACTAAACCGAGACAAATTGCAGAAGAAGTCGTTTCTTTATTCCAAGTTAAAGCCAAAGAGAAAAATCTGAATCTAAGATATATTGCCGACACTTCGACTCCGAATGAAATGGTTTCAGATCCAGTCAGGGTTCGTCAGGTGCTGACTAATTTAGTCAGCAACGCGATCAAATTTACAGAAAATGGTTCTGTTACTATTAGAAGTTTGAAATTGAAAAACGCGAATGGTCGCGAACTTGTTGCGTATGAAGTTACCGATACAGGACTTGGGATTACGCCTGGCCAAGAAGAAAAACTTTTTGAAATGTTTGTCCAAGGCGAAACCTCGACGACACGACGATTCGGCGGTACTGGCTTGGGTTTAGCGTTATCGAGGAAACTAGCTAAGGCTCTTGGCGGAAATGTTATTGTTAAATCTTCTATACCTGATCTTGGAAGTACTTTCTTGTTCACCTTTGACGACTGCCCAGAAAAACGAGAAATGTCTTTCGAGATGGCAGAGAAAAAGAAGGATTACACCATCAGTGCTCTCACTGATGGCGGCCTACTCCTAAAAAATGTAAAAGTCCTGGTGGTTGACGATGCCCCAGATAACCAGCTTTTAATTTGGCACTTCTTAACTAAAGCGGGTGCTCTTTTAGAATCAGCTGAAAATGGACTCGATGGTTTTGAGAAAGCGATCAATGGAAATTATGACTTGGTATTAATGGACGTGCAAATGCCATTGATGGATGGGTACACAGCTACTAAACGGCTACGTGACAACGGGTACAAAAAACCGATCATTGCACTAACGGCTCATGCGATGAGCGAAGTCAGAAAAAAATGTCTTTCTGTTGGCTACACCGATCACCTGACAAAACCAATCAACCCCAAAGAACTGATCTCCTGCATTGCCGGCCATGCCTATAGCGTTCACTAATATTTGGCTTTACTTCCTTGGGACACATTCAACTCCTAAAATTGGGATTTAATAGGTTTTGGCACACCGACATCAGGTTTATCGAACTGAGGTTCAACGACTTCCGGTTTATTTGGATTTGAAACATCTGGCTTTGGAGACGGCTCTTTACGTTTTTCGTAAGCCTCTTCGCGTTTCCAAGTTCCTTCATTAGAAACTGGGGACATTTGCTGAGTTTCCATCACTGCACTCCTTTACTCTGTAGAACTATTCCTCAAAACAAGAAGAAAAATTCAGTTTGTAAAAGAGTGTGCAACGTAAATGCCAGGATTATTGATTTGCGCTTTGTTTTTGTCCTTCAATAATTGCTTTCAAATTAGCAATACCCTGGCTGAATGAGCCTGCGACCATGGCTTCGCAATCTATTAAAGTACCAATTAGTTTTCCTAGGAAACCACCATCACCTGACATGGCCCATGAAAATCGAGTCGATGCGCCTTCGGAGGTTAATGTGTATGTAACTAAGTTTTCCGCAAAGAACGGTTTTGTCATTGTTAACTTAATTTCCACCAACTGATTAGGCACTATTTTTAAAATTTCTAGTTTTCCAGAACCAGCTTCAGCATTTCCATCAAAATCCATGGTCGCACCGACTTGCCCATCGGTTCCACCAAATGTCTTTTTCATATTGGGATCTACTTTTTCATAAGGTGACCACTCGCCGCCCAGTTTGAAATTGCTAATATATGGAAATATTTTATCCGCTGGTGCGTCTATCAATCCGCTTCGCTCGTAGCGAAACTTTCCTTCGCGAGTCGATACATACCCTAAAAATACTATTACTAAAACCAATACCGCTAAACCTATTTTTTTTGCCATAATTAACCTCTTTTTCTTCAAACATGACAACATACCGATTAGTATGTTGTCAAATCGGGTTAAGCTTGCTAGACTTTCAACATGCGAAAAAGTAGGGACCTAGAAAAAACTAGAAAAGAAATTTTAGATGTAGCATTCATGGAAGTCTTCAGCCGTGGTTTCCAAGGCGTCAGTGTCGACGATATTGTTAAAAAAACATCGTTAACAAAAGGTGCATTCTATCATCACTTCCCGACTAAACTAGATCTTGGTTATGCTCTTGTGGATGATGTGATCAAGCCAATGATTATCGATCGATGGATTACTCCTCTTGCCGAATATGAAAATCCTCTAGATGGAATTTTAAAACAAATGAAAACTTTGATCGGCAAGTCCAGTATGGAAAATTTAAGATTGGGCTGCCCTCTAAATAATTTAGTACAAGAAATGTCACCTGTTGATGAAGGATTTAGAAAACGCCTACAAATTGCTTTGAATCTTTGGATTGATGAAACAGATTTCATTCTTAAGAAAGCAAAAAAACAAGGACAACTAAAATCTGATGTAAACACCCGTCAAGTGGCACATTTTATAGTAATGGTTCATGAAGGTATTTACGGTATGCTGAAAGGTTTAGATGAACCGAAAGCATTTGATACTTTGTATGATTCACTGAAGCGTTATTTTCAAACTATTCAAGCTTGAATCATTCCGCTAAATCAAGCCGGCCTCTTTATACATCCGCATTTCATCACCGGCGACAAATCCAAATATCTTTGGCACGTCATCTGGATGCTGTACAAAATAGGTAACCTCAAAATCCATAGAAAATGGTTCCCCCGATTTTTTAACGTATTCTGCGTTGTATTGAATTTTTACCATATCATGAAAGTAATCGATGGCTGTTACCGCCAGTTTTTTAATTCGTAAATGCCGAGCACCCATTTTTTTATAAAACGCGTATCCTTTTTTTAAAAGCATTGAAAAAAGGAATCCATTTTTTCCTGTCGAAACAGTTTCAGGACCCGCCGATAGAAATTTGTCAGCAAAAAAACTGCGAATAAGGTCGGTATCAAGCTTTCCCGTAAGGGCTTGATTGTATGAATCCACATAAGTTGCAAAGAAAACGTGGTAATCCGGCCTCATAGAACAACTGAAGTTGCATAATCAATGCCACAAGCTGATAGTTGCTAAGTTCCTAGCCGACCCGCAAACTCCTTATTTGTCACTGCACTTGTCCCCTTTTGTGGACAAACGTTTCTTTTAAGCTCAAAATGATATGTATGAAAACAAGTTTGGTAACGAAAGCACTGGTTAAAAAATATCTTCCTACACGCACTAAAAAATCCAATAAAACACACGCTGGTAAACTTGTTATAGTCGCGGGGTCTGCAGGAATGTATGGCGCTGGCATTTTATCAGCGCTGGCGGCGACTCGATCAGGTGCCGGGTATACATACCTAATGATGGATTGGACCAATCCGCAACTACTTAAACATCCTGATATTTTGTTTTTAAGACCTAAAATTGAATTGTTGAAAAAAATAAAGGCTACGGCTTACGTTTTGGGGCCTGGTTTAGGCATTTCAATAAAAGCAAAATCCAATCTAAATTATTTTATTAAAAATAAATTAGAAAATGTCATACTTGATGCTGACGGCCTAACACTTTTATCTAAAATTAAAGAACCTAAAATTCCTTCAAGTTGGATATTAACTCCTCATGAAGGCGAACTTGCTCGACTATTGAACATTTCTTCTGACGAAATAAGAAGAAGTCCCAGTCGCTATGCAGATCTCGCACAAAAAAAATATGGATGCACTATTTTACTTAAAGGCACAATCACCTATATCGCCGACGGTGAAATTATTTGGAAATCAAAATCAGGAACGCCAGCATTAGCGAAAGCAGGAACAGGTGACGTACTGGCTGGAATCATAGGAGGATTACTTGCTCAAGGTTTAAAACCCAGCCTCGCAGCCGCCTTGGGAGCCTATCTTCACGGACTGGCTTCCAAACGGTTTCTAAGAAATGGAAATGATGTCATTAGCATGCGTCCGCTAGATTTGATAGAAAGTCTGCCGACTATAATCAAATTGTCCAGATCAAGTTGACAGAACATGTTGGCTAGGACAACTAGCTCAGTAACAAAATTTCCAGTTTTTTTCTTCGGATCCAGAAAAATGTTTAGGTACGTACATTGACCACCCAGTGAGCTAGACAACCAACAAGTCCAAATACAAAAGTTCCCCAAGCCATATCTGCAAGCATAAACTTGATAGGGTAATTTTTTAGTATTGCCAAGTTAGTCATGTCGAATATGCCATATATAATTAATCCCATGCACGCACTTAACAGAAAAGCTTTCCACCACGCACTATCGCCAGACAAATTTGGCACCACAAACAAAGCCATTGCTAACGCCATTAAGACATACGTTCCTAGCGCCGGCGCTAGCAGTATATCAAATTCACCGTCTTTAATTCGGCCAATCTCTGCGAGCTCACGCGAATTAAAATCTTTCACCACAAATTTAAACCACAAAAAATCAAGAACGGCAAAGGACACTATGGATACGCCAAAGGTTTTTAAAAACGTCATGCAGCCTCCACTATTGAGTCGGTTTCTTTCGTGTTTTAAGCAAATCACCCCAACCGGCCTGGGCCATTGTTTGGAATTTCCATTTACCTCCTTCACGAACCAGTATGTCTACATATTTTGTAAACCAATCTTGAATTTCTTTTTTTTGAACTTCAGAAGCCTCAAAACCTTTTGGCAAATCAAAAGAACTTGTAACCGCCACAGCGGCTTCTTTGGGTTTGACTTCCTTTGTAGGTGATTTCGAATAAGACGTTGATAGGAACAATGTGATTAAGACGCTGAAAATATTTTGATAATCTTTCATCCGATCAAGCTTATGAAGGTCTACTTTTATTGTAAAGATAAATAGGCAGACCTTTTGCAAACTGTTATCGAACAAGTTACAGACTTGGATCAGCCCCTAGCTGCAGAAGTAAATCAATCGATTCGCCGGCACTTACAGCCACGGCCTCTTTCAAAGGCGTTCTCCCTGAAACCATCACTTCATTTTTTCGGACATCAGCACTTTTTTTGTTTATATCCGCACCTTTCTGAATTAGGAATTGAATCAGTTCCAAATTACAATTTGCAGCTGCCGAATGAAGCAGAGTTAGACCTTGAAATTTACTTGTTGAATTTACGTCTAATCGGCCAGACGACACCATCACCTTAACCATTTCAGTACGGTTCCAAACAGCAGCTAAATGCACCGACGAAGCTTTGAATGTATTTTGCAGGTTGATATTGGCACCTGCACGAAACAGAATCATAAACGCGTCCACGTTTCCACCTAGAATCGCATATTGTAATGCAGTTCTTCCATAGCGATCTTTCATATCGATATTTTTATCATGCATTAACAAAGAGCGAATTCTGGATGTGTTACCTTCGAAAGACGCTTTCATCAATGGCGTTAAGCGAACTCCCGGAGTTAACGAGTGGCGATTAGATTCTAAATTTTGACGGATAGATGGGCATTCATTTTTTATATTAAGCCCGGCCGCATTCAGTGGTACCGCCACTGGTGCCGATTTACCTGCATCTTTGTTACAGCCGATATGAATTACGGCCACAACAAGTAACGGTATTAATTTCAAAACCCTAAGCATAAAGTACCCCTTATTTCGTTTAAGAAACGCCCGCTTAGGGTTCAGCAAATAGTACGCCTAGGCGCCTACTCTGTTTTAAGCCAATCCGCAGGAAAGCCGCCTTCATTTACGAAACTTTTTACAGGCTTGCGCGCATTTGGTTCTTCACGTGCTTGAAGGAAATCGGGAAGTGATTTTTTATCACCCAATTTACCCACAGCAACCATAGCTTCCACCGTGAAGTTATCAGGCAATTTAAATTCAGATTTAATCTGAGAATGATGAATACCCGCCATACAGTGCGTGTACCAACCAACTTTATTCATCTCCAATGCAAAACTCATCCATGCTGATCCCGTATCAAAAGAATGACTATCTGAAACAGAAATTTTATCGCCCGATTTAAAATCCTTTTTAGACAAAACCACTATCAATGCTGCTGCTTTAGAAGCCCACACGCGATTACCTTCCACTAGAAAACTAGTGTACAAATCCCACGTTTGTGTTCCGCGGCGTGAAAACAAAAACCTCCAAGGTTGACTGTTGCTAGCCGATGGAGCCCAACGAGCGGCTTCGAATCCCGTTCGTAGAGTTTCATCAGAAATTTCTTCATTAGAAAACGCGCGTGTTGACCAACGCTCGATAAATTGCGGATCAATAGGATAGTCTGGTTTTCTGTTGTTCATTTTGCCTCCAAAAGTAATAACGATATTTTGTTACGGAAATAGTTAACTCTGGACACCAATGAGGTCAACATATCCTCTTGCCGACGCATGTTTAGAATGTTTAAGCTCATACTATGAGTATTCATTTTTTTGAGTCTGAGCTAAATATGCCAGCGAAAATGGTGATTTTACCTCTTCGCTCGACAGTAATTAAAACGGCCAAAGGTGTGGTCATAATTTCACCTATCAGATTCACCGATGAACAATATCGACAAATTGAAGAACTAGGTCCAGTCACTGATCTTGTGGCTCCCTCACTACTACATCATTTGCATTTACCTAAAACGGTCCAACGTTTTAAAAGCGCGAATATTTGGGGCCCCGAAGGTTGCAAAGAAAAACTGCCCGAAATAAAATGGAATAAAATTTTTGGTCAGGATTCATGGCCGCATTCTGATGAAATTGATCTTGTTACACTAAAAGGAATGCCCGGATTAAACGAGGTCGTATTTTTTGATAAAGCCACGCGATCACTGATTGTCACCGATCTTTTGTTTAATATGACTCATCCTAAGGGATGGGCGGCTCCTATAATGTTACGAATTGTCGGCACTTATAAAAAATTTGGTGTTAGTCGACTTACCATGAGTATTGTGAAAGATCGTACCGCTTTTCAAAATTCAGTAAAAAGTATTTTAAATTGGAATTTTGATCAAATCGTTATGGCTCATGGGGACGTGGTAACTAGCGACGGAAAAAATAATTTCATCCAAGCTTTTAAGAACAAAGGCTATTCTTTTTAGAATCTGTTAGCTATCAGTCTATTTCGGAACTAGATTTGCACCTTCTTAATTAAAAAGCTTATTAAAGCACTTTAAAAGGAGGATCTATGGCAACAACGGTACAACAAGCCAATGCTCCATCGCAAGCTGCGGAATCTTTCCCGGCAAAAGCGGTCTATTGGTTAATTGCATTTGCCGTTATTATTGGATTGGGTCTTACAATATCGATGATGAGAGATCGCTGGATCGCATCTCCAGCAGGCGAAACATACAGTTTTCCCGTGGAAACGCCTCCAGAACCAAAAATGAATCAGCCAGTCGAACAAGTAAATCCGGCTCCTACGAACGGAGCTCCTGTTCAATAGCCTTGGTGACAGTTGGATCGTCAGGGGTCATGTCGGGCGCAAATCGTGCGACCACTTGGCCTTGACGGTTCACAAGGAATTTTTCAAAATTCCACAAAATATCTTTTTTTATTTCGCGTTTAAATCCATATTCAACTAAATCAGGTTCCAGTTTTGAATTTGGAATTTGAATGGCATCCGGTTTTGCCGTAGTTAAATAATTATATAACGGATGCTGGCCAGGGCCCTTAACAACAATTTTCTGAAACATGGGAAATTTAATTCCAAATTTAGATGTACAAAATTCTTGAATTTGTTGATTTGTACCAGGCTCTTGAGCGCCAAACTCGTTCGCTGGAAACCCAAGAATTTCTAAACCTTGAGCGCGATATTTTTCATAAGTTTTTTCTAAAGCTTCATACTGCGGAGTCAAACCACATTCCGAAGCGACGTTTACTATCAACATTACTTTTCCTCTATACTCTGCCAAAGTTGATGGTTTACCGTCGATTTTAGGAATTGAAAAATCATAAATATTTGCAGCCATTTAAAGCCTCACTTTCTTTATTTTTTTAGTATACTGGCGCTTTTCTAATTAGCCAGATTTTCTATCGACACACCTTATCTAATTTTTCTTTCGGATACATGCTAAACTTTTTTAGACCGGCATCTTTTAGTTTCAAATTTTTTGATTTCAATATCTGAAAAGTTAATTCTGAACCATGTTCGGCAGCCAAGGCCGGATCGATTGTATAGATTTCATCACTGATCGCTTCGGACAAAGGAATAAATTCCACGCCTTCTTTTTTATACATGAGTAGTAATTCATCCATCATATCAGCATCAAACGCGCCTACATGCAGAAGTAAAATATGTTTCACTGGTCGCTGAAATAAAAATTTTGATAACTTTACTTCGCGTCGTAAATGTTCTTTCGCATTGGCGATAAATGTCGATTTCAACCACTTAATAGTTTTCTTTTCGTTCTTATCTAGACATCGAGCGTAAGGATCATTCCAAGACCAATCTTCAAAGTCCACGGTGACCTGAGCAATTTTATATCCTTTGCTTTTCAAATGATCACGAATTGCATTACGCGTTTCTAATGTATTACCTTCATGCAGATAAGGATAGCGAAAATATTTCCAGTCAAATTTTCCACCATAGTTTTGTAGCGCGCTTTCGTTGTTGTCGATCTCTTGTTTAAATTCTGCAAGGGACACCTTGTTTATGCTCTTGTGGGTGAACGTATGATTACCTAATGGATAACCAGTATCCGTCCATAGTTTAACGGATTCCATTAATATTTTATCGTCGCCAATTTTACTAGCGTTTAGAAAACCATAAACTTCTGGAATCTGATGAGACTTTAAAACATCTAACATTTTTTTAGTAATTTGAAGACGATTATACCCACCTGGCAATTGTCCGTGAGCTGGTAAATCGTCAACAGTGATTGCCATTTGAATTTTAGCTTCTGAAAAAAGACTCAATAATAAGAATATGACAATAGATTTCAATGCGCATCCTTTACATTTTTATTTAAAAAAACACGTCTAGGCGGCAAGCTCAAGCATAATTTATTTAATATTGTCTGGCTTTTGATAGCGCACTAGTAAGCAACCTACCGCAGTGTAAAGAAAACTCCATTCGAGGTGTTCTACTATCGTATTTAAATATGGCAGCAAGAAATTTTCGGTATTTAACAAGCGTGTCGACAACCAAACAATGCAAATTATTAAAGCGGCCAACAAAATCAGATTTCTAAATACGGGATAAAATTTTCCTTTGGCGGCAATATAGTACCACGGAGCAAAAAGTGCGACGATCACCAATTGCATAAATAATACTCCCAAACTTAGACCAAGGGAACCAATGATCAGGTTCCCCGCCGACAAACCGAAATCAGAAATTACATTTGAAGAAACAAAGCCGTAAACTAATCCGAATACGAACGCTACAATCCACTCTTGTCCCGGAAAGAGAGGACGAAATGAATGGAAAATAAAAATAATTATCGTAACTGAAAAGAGAACTTCATCCCATCGAAGAGGCAGGTTCTTGGCGCCGGCAGCCACAATAAGCAACTTAAGGAAATGACCTACCGTAAATGCACTTAAAACTCTAAAGAAATCAAAAAAACTATTTTTATAAGAGACAGTCATTGATAATAACAAGACAAAGATAAACATAAGGTGATAGAACTCTGTTTTTACACGATCCATTCCAAGTTTGAATACGCTCAGAAAACCAACCCAATTGCTGCCTTCACCTCGATTTACAATAATTTCATTTTGTCCGGAGTAAACAATGCCTATGCCTTCTGTATGTTCGGAAGAGACACCTGTTCCCCAGTCAGATTTTACAAAGACTAAAATTCTATGACTTAAAATTTTATGAACAATAAGATCGGTGAAAATCGAAAATGCACGCGGCGACTGAACGTTTGTTGAATGCAGTGAGATACTAAAAACAAGGCTACGCGGTTCGCCTGGGAGATTCTCAATAGAGAAATCATCAGTTAAATTGATTTGCCATGGTAGGCCGTCTTGGCCTTTAACGGATATATGGGATAAAATATAACTACGTAACTCAACTTTTAGATCCCTAATTTTTTCCGTTGGATCAGTCTGCAATTCCTTTCCAAACGCGGCTTCTAATTCTGATAAAGCCAAGCTCACCTCGGCTTTGACATCAAATTCCCGGAAAACCAGGTAAATCGAAGAGCTTCCATCGGTGTTAGCTTCAACTTTTTGCGCAGCTGAGAATACATACAACAGTGCAAGGCAAAAAAACTTTTTCATTTTAACTTTCGCTCCTTGATTCCTTCAAAGGCTTTCCTCCAGTGTACCCTCAAAATTGTCAAAGAGTGGTGAATTCCAGGATTCTGACCAGAGCCGCTCCAGACAGGGAATCCATAGCTATTAACCATATTTACGAAGCCTCGTTCTGAGAATTTTGAATTGGTCTTTTTCAAGATACCTTGAGGTCAGTTTTTTACATCTTTTTTACGCTCATTGGATGCATCCTGACTGTAACGTCATTGAAAGGATCGTTATGTCAATTCTCAAAACTCAATCTCTTTATTCCATTGTTCTGATGAAACTTATGCTGATTACATCGACTGTATTACACGCCCAAACAGCAGACTATTCTTGGATGCCGGGAAACTATGCTCCCACCGAATCCCCGATGGCTACAAAGTATTTCACACCGGAAATCAGGCTTGATTCTGCTTATCATTATTCATTCAACAAACCATCCGACCACACCATATCGGGATCAAGCGAAGTATTTCGACACAATGAACTTCAACTAACCCAAATTGGTGCTGGTGGCGACTTTAATTATAACAACGTGGGCTTTCGTTTAATGACTCAGTTTGGAATGTATTCCATGACTACGCCACGCAATGACCCCAGCACGTCACGTGGACAATGGCAGACTGACAATGCTTACCGATATGTATCCGAAGCCTATGGCACTTACAAATTAGCCAATGGGACAAATATCCAAGCCGGGATTTTCATGTCCTACATTGGTTTATGGAGCTACTACAACTTCGACAATTGGACCTATCAACCTTCGTACGTTTCATCCAATACACCTTGGTTTTTCAACGGTGTTCGTCTTCAATTTTTTCCAAATGATAAACTTAAAATTGAACCTTGGTTGATCAATGGATGGCAGTCTTATGGACAATTCAATGAACAGCCCGGTGCTGGTGTTCAAATTTCTTATCGTCCTACTGATTCATTAGCTATCGTATCCAATCAATACTACGGCGCCGATACGCTAGGTAATTCTGGTCGCGTTCGCGTTCATAGTGACAACAGCATCATGACAAAATACTACGAAAATCAGTCTGCTACGTTAAGTAAAGCGGCTGCTTCACTCACTATTGATGCTGGCTGTGAACAAGGCGGCGGAGTTAATTGCGATGGTCAGTACTTTGTAGGCTTCATGGCTTACAATCGCGTGTGGTTTGAAAAAGACACCTATGGATTAACAATCGGCGGCGGGCAAATCAGAAATCCGGGTCGCTATCTAGTTTTAATGCCGCCAATAAATGGCGCTACCGCCTATTCGGGAACGCCCTACTTCACCGCCAATCCTGGTGATGATTTTTCGGCATGGGATGCGCAAATCGCTGGTGATTATATGCCGACTCGCAATCTGACTTTCCGTTTAGAATACACTCGTCGCTGGGCCAGCGTTCCCTATTTTGCAGGACCTAATGGCATGACTCCTCCGGGTGGAAACCAAGGATCACTTGGTTCGGCGGTCACAAATTGGAATCCAGATTTAGTTCAAACAGAAGATCGTTTAACTGCGGCTATGATGGTTCGATTTTAGTAGGGAGGCTTTATGGATTTTTTTCTATCAGGTTTAATCGGAATTTTAGTTCTGGGCTATTTAGTATACGCACTATTCAATCCAGAAAAATTTTAACTGTGGAGTCGATATGAAAGCGACAGATTTTATTCAAATTGCAATATTTGTAACTGCGATTATTTTACTTACACCATTACTAGGAAAATATTTGGCCCAAGTTTTCGAAGGGCAAAAACATATTTTAAAACCAGTTTTTGGATGGCTAGAAAATTTGGCCTATAAATTCGCGGGTGTGGATTCAACAGAAGAAATGAATTGGCGTCAGTACACTCAAGCTCTTCTTATATTTAATTTCATCGGATTTTTGGTTGTTTTCATTTTGCAAATGATTCAGTCGTTTTTGCCACTAAATCCTCAGCAGCTGCCGGGAGTTTCTTGGCATTCGGCCTTCAACACGGCGATAAGTTTTATGACAAACACTAACTGGCAAGGTTATGCCGGTGAAACTGTAATGTCATTTCTGACTCAAATGCTTGCATTGACCACTCAAAACTTTGTAAGTGCAGCCACTGGCATTGCCGTGTTTTTAGCTTTAACCCGAGGGATCGTCCGAAAGAACGCGGCGACGTTAGGTAACTTTTGGACCGATCTTACACGAAGTGTAGTGTATGTACTGCTACCTTTATCGATTGTTTTATCTATTATTTTAGTAAGCCAAGGAGTTGTGCAAAATTTTTCAGGTTACACAGAGGCAACGACTCTAGAAGGCGCAAAACAAATCATCCCCTCTGGTCCGGCGGCATCGCAGGTAGCAATCAAACAATTAGGAACAAATGGCGGCGGTTTTTTCAATGCAAATTCAGCACATCCGTTAGAAAATCCAACTCCGCTTTCAAATTTCTTGCAGATGTTAGCCATCATTCTTTTGCCAGCAGCACTTACATTTACCTATGGTCGCATGACGGGACACCAGCGCCACGGATGGACAATATTTGCTGTGATGCTAGGAATTTGGTTAGCAACCTTGGCCGCGTCATCGGCTGCGGAATATCAAGTAAATCCGATATATAATCAACCTGGTTTAATGGAAGGAAAGGAAACTCGATTTGGTGTTATTAACAGTTTAATCTGGTCCACTCTAACAACTGTTGCTTCCAACGGTTCCGTGAATTCAATGCACTCTAGCCTGTCTCCAATAGCTGGCGGGATTGCGATGTTTAATATTATGCTTGGTGAAATCATTTTCGGTGGTGTAGGTGCCGGAATGTACGGCATGTTGCTATTCGTTCTATTGACCGTATTTTTATCGGGCTTGATGGTTGGACGTAGCCCAGAATATCTTGGTAAAAAAATCGAAGCTTATGAAATGAAGTGGGCCGTTTTCGGCATACTTGGTCCGTGCGCCACGATTTTAACTGGCACCGCCTTGTCGGTGATGTTGCCTACTGCACTTTCAAGTTTGTCCCACAAAGGCCCTCACGGATTTTCTGAAGTTCTGTATGCATTCACATCGGCGACCGGAAATAATGGAAGTGCATTTGCGGGTTTAAACGCGAACACCGTTTACTACAATCTAATTTTAGGTCTTGCGATGTTGATCGGACGATTTGTAGTTATCATTCCCGTGTTGGCGATTGCCGGTAGTTTAGTCCGAAGAAAAACCTCTCCGCCATCAGCAGGAACATTTGCCACTGATACAGCTATTTTCGCTATTCTATTAATTGGCGTGATTCTGATTGTCGGTGCTTTAACTTTTCTCCCAGCGCTTTCTTTAGGTCCCATTGTCGAACACTTTATGATGTCAAACGGAACGATTTACTAGCGAGGTATGTATGAAAAAAACAGAGAGCCAGTGGACGAATCCACAAATCCTATTACCAGCAATGAAAGGCGCATTTATAAAACTTGATCCTCGAGCACAAGCACGAAATCCAGTTATGTTTGTGACCGAGATCTGTGCCGTCTTAACGACTCTCATATTGATTTTTGGTAGCGGCAGTTCAAAGTCATTTGAGTTTCAAATTTCGATTTGGTTATGGTTTACAGTACTGTTTGCCAATTTTGCCGAAGCAATCGCTGAAGGACGAGGCAAAGCACAGGCCGAAAGTTTGAAGAAAGTTAGAACGTCCACCAAGGCTAGATTACTAGTAAATGAGAAAGAATCTTTGGTTTCCGCTGTAGAATTAAAAAAGAATGATGTAGTCGTTTGCGAAGCAGGCGACATCATTCCCAGCGACGGTGAGATTATTTTGGGCATTGCCAGTGTCGACGAATCCGCCATTACCGGTGAATCGGCGCCAGTCATACGTGAAAGTGGAGGTGATCGCAGTGCCGTCACCGGCGGAACCAAAGTTCTCAGTGACAAAATTCTAATTAAAATTACCGCCGAACCGGGAAGCAGCTTTTTAGATAGAATGATTTCCCTGGTCGAAGGTGCGACTCGTAAAAAGACGCCGAACGAAATTGCACTCAGTATTATTCTGTCCGGTTTAACCATTGTATTTTTACTTGCCGTAATGACAATCAAACCGTTCACGGATTTTGCGGGAACGACAATGGGCCAAGACCTATCTAACATCATTACCGTCCCCGTATTAATTTCTCTTTTGGTTTGCCTAATTCCAACGACGATCGGCGGTTTGTTAAGTGCTATCGGCATCAGCGGTATGGATCGCCTTATCAGTAGAAATGTAATTGCGACCAGTGGCCGTGCGGTTGAAGCTGCTGGTGATATTGATGTTTTGTTACTAGATAAAACAGGTACCATTACGCTGGGTAACCGCATGGCATCGGAATTCTTACCCATCAAAGGAGTAACTGAAATTCAACTAGCAGAGGCCGCGCAACTATCTTCACTAGCCGACGAAACAGCGGAAGGCCGATCCATCGTTGTTTTAGCAAAAGAAAAATTTAATTTACGTGCAGATTCGGCAAGCCATCGATCCATGACCTTTATTCCCTTTACTGCACAGACACGAATGAGTGGCGTCGATTTCTTAGATGCGAATACGACTTCTGTGTCCATTCGTAAAGGAGCCGGCGATTCTATCAAAGAACTTGTAAAAAAAGATAAAGGCTCGATCCCCGCACAGCTAGATTCATTAATTGAAACCGTTGCAAAAAAAGGTGGGACGCCCCTAGTCGTTTCCCAAGGGAATGCGATCCTTGGCGTGATTTATTTAAAAGATATCGTAAAGGGAGGCATAAAAGAGCGATTTGCCGAACTTAGAAAAATGGGAATTCGCACTGTGATGATTACTGGTGACAATCCTATTACAGCCGCAGCCATTGCCGCCGAAGCTGGAGTCGACGACTTCATGGCCCAGGCGACACCAGAGTCAAAACTCAATCGAATTCGCGAAGAACAAAACAAAGGACACTTAGTCGCCATGACTGGAGACGGTACTAATGATGCCCCGGCGCTAGCTCAAGCCGATGTGGGTGTGGCAATGAACACGGGCACCCAGGCCGCACGCGAAGCCGGCAACATGGTGGACTTAGATTCCAATCCTACCAAGCTAATTGAAATAGTAGAAATCGGAAAGCAGTTATTAATGACCCGAGGAAGTTTAACGACGTTCAGTATTGCCAACGACGTGGCGAAATATTTTGCCATTTTGCCAGCACTTTTTAGCGCACTCTACATAACAGCAGGACAAAATCACGGTCCGTTAGAAAAGCTAAATATCATGGCTTTGCATTCTTCACATAGCGCGATCCTTAGCGCCGTGATTTTTAATGCTCTGATCATCGTAGCGTTAATTCCCTTAGCACTAAAGGGTGTCGCGTATCGTTCGATGGGTGCTGCGGACGTGCTTCGTCGTAATTTACTTATTTTTGGATTTGGTGGCCTTATCGTTCCCTTTATTGGCATTAAATTAATCGATATCTTGATCACCAAAACAGGTCTAATTTAACCGGAGACTTTTATGAAGTTATTTCTTATCTCATTTCGCATGCTGGGCTTTATGACTCTCTTAACAGGTTTCATTTACCCTTTGCTAGTGACCGGAATTTCGCAAGGTCTGTTTTCAAAAGAAGCGAACGGAAGTCTAATCACAAAAGATGGTATCGTTATTGGTTCCAGCTTGATCGCTCAAAAATTTGAATCGGACCGCTACTTCTGGGCTCGGCCGTCCGCGACCGACTACAACCCCCTCCCTTCCGGAGGCTCTAATCTGAGTCCTGTTAGCACAGCTTTAAAGAAAAACTATGACATACGCGTGGAATTTCTAAAACAAAAGCACGGAACAGATTCCACAGCACCTCAAGATTTAATTTTCAATTCGGCCAGTGGGTTAGATCCCCATATATCTTTGGCGTCTGCCAATTACCAAATAGGTCGCGTAGCTAAGGCGCGAGGTTTAGATATCATCGCCGTGCGCAACGCTATCGATGAACTGACGGAGTCCCCTCAATTAGGTATATTAGGTGAAACCAAAATCAATGTTTTGAAATTGAATTTGAATTTAGATACGTTGCAAAGGTTGAGGAACTAATTTGAACTCTAAATATCGCGGACCAATAGACCCTGACTCGCTATTGTCTGCCATCAACGCCGAAGAAAAAGCTCGTACGTCAGCTAAGCTGCGCGTGTTTTTAGGCATGTCCGCAGGAGTCGGTAAAACATTTGCCATGCTAAAAGCAGCTCATCAAAAGAAGAATGAAGGAGTAGATGTAGTTGTTGGTATCGTGGAAACTCACAACCGTTCAGAAACGGCCGCATTGCTGAATGATTTAGAAATTGTTCCCAGAAAAAAAATTCAATACCGCGAAACTGTTTTGGAAGAGTTAGATATCGATACTATCATTAGGCGCAAGCCCGAATTAGTCGTCGTTGATGAATTGGCTCACACGAATGCCCCAGGATCACGCCATCAAAAACGATATCAGGATGTACTTGAATTATTAGACCATGGAATTGATGTTTTGACCGCGCTTAATGTGCAACATTTGGAAAGTCGCAAAGATGCAGCAGAATCCATTACCGGTATTTCAATTCGCGAAACAGTACCAGATAGTATCATCGAACGAGCTGGGCAAGTCGAACTTGTCGACATTGCACCAATTGAATTATTAAAACGATTGTCAGAGGGCAAAGTCTATCTTGGCGACAAAGCCGCTGCCGCTGCCGCCGGTTTTTTCAAAGAAGACAAATTAACTGCACTACGCGAAATTGCTTTGCGTTTTACCGCCGAACGAGTTGATCAGGATTTACAAAAATTTTCGGCGGCCCGCGATCAACAACCGTGGCAGACAAATGAGCGATTGTTGGTCGCGGTCTCGCATAGTCCCTACTCTGAAAAAATAATTCGCGCCACGCGAAGAATCGCATATAGCTTAGAAGCGCCGTGGATTGCAGTTCACGTCGATACTGGTATTCAGCTAAACAGTGAAGATCAAGCGCAGTTAAATAGAAACCTATCTTTGGCAAAAGAACTTAAGGCCGAAGTTGTAACTATGGTGGACACCAGCCTAGCTGAAGCTTTAAAACGTATTTGTCGACAAAAAAATGTCACACAAGTCATCGTCGGCAGACCTACTCGGCGATGGTTTCGCGATTTACTTGAAGGCGGATCGCTGTTGAATCATTTCATCAAAGAAAGTCTTGAAGTCGATATACACATTATTCGTCAAGATCAAAAAAGTCAGTTCCGTCCCTCGGTGTGGCAAGAATTAAAACATTACCGTTCCGCTACAGGCTGGATAAAATATTGGAATACATTGTGGTTTCTGGCTGCAATAACCGCGCTAAGTACTGTTATTGAGCCTTTCATCGGATACCGCACCGTCGGTTTCATTTTCTTGCTAGGTGTTCTAACCGTCGGCCTGTTTGGCAGTCTAGGTGCGGTTTTAATGGCGGCAGCGGTAAGTGCTCTTACCTGGAACATTGGATTTATTCCTCCGAAATTCACAATAACAATTTCTCAACCTGAAGATTTTATTTTATGTATCGCCTATTTCGTCGTTGCCATCATTACAGGATTTCTGACTAATCGAATTCGTTTTCATGAAAAAGTAATTCGTGACCGTGAAGATCGCACAAATATGCTATTTCAAATTTTACAAGATATCTCAAACGCAAAAGACAAGCGCGAATTTATCGAGAAAACAGTTTCTAGAGTCGATAAGACATTTGACGCAGATTGCGGCATCATTTTAAAATCCAAGAAGGGAAACTTGGATGTTGAATCCAATAAACATATGCCATGGAAACTGGATGACAAAGAACAAGCCGTTGCCATCTGGTGTTTTCAAAATAGAAAATCTGCGGGATGGTCTACCGACACATTAAGCCAGTCACGATCTTTGTACATACCACTTCGTGGTGCCAATGAGGTGGTGGGTGTTTTCGTTTTCAAACCTAATCGTAAAATCAAAAAGATGGGAAGCGAGCATTCCACTTTGCTGTTCGCTATTGTTGGCCAGCTTGGCATTTCAATTGAACGCCATTTCCTAGGCCGTCGTCTGCAAGAAGCACAAAGATTGAAAGATTCCGAAGTGCTTCATCAAACTCTACTGAATTCTATTTCTCATGAACTGCGCACGCCGCTGACCGCCATGTTAGGCGCAACAGCTGCATTGGATAGCGATCTAATACAGGATCCTTATGTGAAAGACATTGCTCGAAGTCTAAACGATACGGGTACTCGTTTAAATCAGGTGATCGAAAATCTTTTAGATATGAGTCGCCTTAGTTCCGGTGTTTTGGCGTTAAATTTGGAATGGCATGATCCAAGCGATTTAGTTGGAGTTGTCCTTAAGCGAATTAAAACCTCAACTGCCAATCACGTTATCGTAGTCGAAGTTCCTGCCGACCTAGCAATGATAAAAATTGATTTCAGATTATTTGAGCATGCTATTTCTAATTTAATTTTAAATGCAACTCAGTACACACCAAAAGGCAGCAAAATATTAATAAAGGCACATCGACATAATTCTGTTCTAAAAATTTTGGTGGAAGACAACGGTCCTGGAATTCCAGAACTATCCGTACCATATATTTTTGAAAAATTTTATCGCGTCCCTGGGGCGCCTCCGGGAGGAACTGGATTAGGACTATCTATTGTAAAAGAAATTGTGAACTTACATCACGGTGAACTTGGTTTTGAAGCCAATTCGCCACATGGAGCACGATTTGTAATTTCTCTGCCAATCGAAGAGCAACCCACCATGCCTGCGGAGGAAGAATGACTAATAGCGAACTCAGAGTGCTGTTGATAGACGATGAGGCTACTATTCGTGCTGCTTTAGGAATCAATTTGAAATCCCAAAGTTACACAGTCGCGGAAGCCAGTACCGGTCAAGAAGGCATCGAGAAAACAAAAACATTTCATCCTCATCTAATTATTTTGGATTTAGGCTTACCAGATATGGACGGCATTCAAGTTTTAAGGGAACTTAGAACTTGGACAACTATTCCGATCGTAATTTTAACAGTGAAGGATGACGAAGGAACAAAAGTGCGACTGCTTGATGCCGGTGCCGATGATTATTTAACTAAACCTTTTGGTCCGTCTGAATTACTTGCGCGAGTTCGCGTGGGCCTCCGCCATCATGGCCTTGCCGAGGCTACCCCTGTTTTTGAATCAGGCGATTTGAAAGTCGATATAAATCAAAAGCAAGTTTCAATAGCAGGAAATCAAGTTAAGCTGACCAAAACAGAATTCGAATTACTTTCGCGACTAGTTCGTGATCAAGGAAAAGTCATTTCACAAACTCAATTGATGAAACAAATTTGGGGTGTAACAGCTGAACACGAAACACACTATTTACGCATCTATGTTAAGCAACTTAGAAAGAAAATCGAGAAAAACCCGGCCGACCCCAAGCACCTACTAACAGAACCTGGTGTCGGTTATAGGCTGGTTTAGCCTTTATCAAACGCTGTCTTTAGGACTTCGATTTCTAATTTTTCCATTTTAAACATAGCATTCATCATGGATTCGATTTTTTTAGTATCGGGACTTTTTAACATTTCTGACAGAACAGCTGGAACTATTTGCCATGAAACTCCGAAATCATCTTCGATCCACCCACAATTTTCTGGGCTTCCTTTACGTTTAATTGATTCCCAGTACAAATCAATCTCTTTCTGGTCCTTGCAGTTCACTGCAAATGACATGGCCCCATTAAGAGTCATATCGCTTTTGCCCTTGGCAGGTCCTTCCATCAGAACAAACGGAACACCATCCAATTTAAATACCGAGTGTAATACAGCATTTGTAGTTGGATCTTTGTGCATGAATTCTAGTTTTGAATTTTTGAACTGTGACAAATAAAAATTCACGGCCTTTTCCGCCTTGCCGAATGCTTTGCCAGTAAATAAAAGTGCGGGAGCGATTTTCGCTGGTCCATCACCGATCATAACCTGCCAAGACAAGCCAAAGCGATCTGTGCACCAGCCATACTTTTCTGCCCAGGGGTATTTTTGCAATTCAAATAACACAGCCCCTTGATCTGATAGGCGCTTCCACAATTTATCTATTTCTTTTTCGGTTTTACACCAAACATACATGGACGTGGATGGATTCAATTTGAAATGTGGACCTCCATTTAGAAGTTGTATTTGCATTCCCTCAATTTCCATATCCACCGTCAGTACCGAGCCTTCTTTTTGTCCAGATATTTCGGCACCTGCTTTTCCATAAAACGAAGTAAACACTATTTTGGATTTTTCAAATAACGATACGTAGAACTTTGCGGCTTCATCAGCTCGGTCATTAAGCCAGATACATGGATAAATTTTCTGCATAAATCCTCCTTTACATACTAAAAGGTATGTAAAAATAAAGACGACGTCCAATCAAATTTGGAATAAATCATTTAAATATAGACTTATGGTCAAACGACACAGCTTAAGGGTTAACTAGGTGTATTTTGTCTTTGGTAGTAATTCCTTTAGTTTTACCTCTATAAAATTAGCAACTTCACGCACCCTGCGTGACATTATTTTCTGCGGTGGAAAAACCAAATGTACCGGAGCGGATTCCAATCCCCATGTTGGTAGAATATGAACTAGTTCTTTGCTTTCAATATAGCGAGCCACCATCGGCCATGGCAGAAGTGAAATTCCTAGTCCCTCTTTTGATAGAGTCGCACACAGACCCTTGTGATTAATTTTCCATTGCGCTTTTAATGGAATTTTCTCTGTTCGTGTTCCATTTGTTACAACCCATTCATTACGCTGACTGCTGGAACCCAAAGGCGAATAAATACAGCGGTGTTTAGATAAATCGTCAGGTTTTTTGGGTGCGCCGAATTTTTCTATATAGTTTGGTGAAGCCACAAACGAAAAAATGGATTCACCCACATATTTTGCTTTCAGCGATGAATCTTTTAACCTGCCACCTCGGATACCGATATCAGTTTCAGTGCGAACCAGATCGACGTAGTCATCCGTTAGGTTTAGATCCAATTGCAATCCCGGATGTAGGATACTGAGCTCGGTCACTATGGAAGACAACATCGTATGAGCAAAATCTGCTGGTGCGGTAATACGCACCACCCCCGTCAGTTCTTCGCTTTCACTAGTGATCGATTGTTCTAAACCCGAGATTTTTTTTATCAACGGTTGAACTTCGCGAAATAACTTTTGCCCAGCCGTCGTGATCTTAAACGACCGAGTTGTGCGTAAAATAAGGTGCTGATTTAAATCGCGTTCAAGTCGACCTAAAGCACGACTGACTCTGGAAATCGGCTGTTTCAATCTGCGGGCGGCTTGAGTCATTGAACCCGCTTCAACCACCGCCACAAACGTATTCAAGAGATTTAAATCCATTTCCTACTCCATTTTTGCATATATGCAAAAATGATTACCAATTTTGTCTAGTTTTGCAAATAGGTTTTTCAAGCCATACTTATGTCATGAAAGAATGAATTACGGAGGTAATCACTATGAGCGCTCTAAAGAAACTAATGAAAACAAATGACTCTTATGGACCACTTATTGCCCGCGTTGCTTTGGGAGTTACTATGTTCCCTCACGGAGCTCAGAAACTACTCGGATGGTATGGTGGCTATGGCTTTACAGGAACAATGGACTTTTTTACATCTCAAGGCATGCCGTATGTGATTGCTCTTCTACCTATTATCGCTGAATTTTTTGGGGCCTTAGGTTTAATAACGGGGTTATTAACTCGCGTCGCCGCCTTTGGGGTCGGTTTTACTATGCTGGTCGCAGCCTTAACCGTTCATGCACAACACGGCTTTTTCATGAACTGGTTTGGAAATCAAAAAGGCGAGGGTATCGAATACTTCATATTAGCTATCGGTCTGTCAGTTAGTTTGATGATTACCGGTGCGGGAAACTTATCTGCAGATAAAGCATTATCTAAATAATCAGACTGCGTCTATGCCATGCGAAGTGCATGGCAGGGCGTACTCTTGCGGACAGTAAATACGATCTAAAACCGCTTCCACAGTTTTTAAATGCGAATGATTGAAAATCACATGCCTAATTGGCTAGTTCCTTAAACGATTTTAAGGGTGAAAGGGCGCTTCAACGGTTTCTTTCAAACCAGCTTGAATCCATTTCTGATGAGCCGGTAATTCACGAATTTTTTTTATGTATTTGCCGACGCTTGATTCGGTCACTGGATCAATTGGAACTGCGTAGGATACAAATCTATTTACTACTGGCGCGTACATCGCATCAGCAATTGTGAAAGAAGAGCCAAACAAAAATGGACCACCCCATCTTATTAAACACTCTGTCCAAATTTGTTTTACTCGCTTGATATCTTCGCTTGCGGCGTCAGAACTAAACTCCGTGTGTTGCTTCTGTAAATCGTGGCTCATCACTTGTCGCATTGTTTGAAAACCAGAATGCATTTCGGCAGCAACGGATCTAGCCCATGCTTTTTTCTTTAGATCAGTTGGCCACATATTTTTATGTGGAAATTTGTCATTTAGATATTCGCAGATCGCGAGAGAATCCCAAATCACTTGCCCCTCATCAACCAGAGCAGGAACTTTTCCTGTCGGAGAAAATGCCATAATTTCTTTAGTCGTAGTCGGTTGATCTAAAAATATTAGTTTCTCTTGAAATGGAATTTCAAAATGGGTCGCTACTAACCAAGGTCGCAAAGACCAACTTGATAAACGCTTGTTGCCGATAACTAAAATCATTGAAGTATCTCCTTCCATTCTTTTATACCGGCAATTCAGTTCGAGTCATTTATATAAAAATAACTACAAAAAGTCTTTTAAAGGTCTAAAAAATTAGCAGAAATTTAAATTGAACTATGGTACGGTCTGCCTAGAAATGGAAATCGTTTACAATCCCTACCTCATTCTACTGTCCATCGGCGTTGCTATCTTGGCATCCTATGCAGCTCTGAATTTAGCCTACAGTATTACTCAAGCTACCGGAAGGACTCAATTAGCATGGCTTTTCGGGGGATCATTAGCGATGGGGATTGGCATTTGGAGCATGCACTTTATTGGAATGCAGGCTTTTGAAATGCCGGGTATGGAAATGGGTTACGATATTCCGCTGATGATCCTTTCCGTAATTGTTGCTATCATTGGTAGCTTACTAGCATTGTACGTCGTTAGTCGCCCCACAGTTCAACCTCGATACTTGATTTGGGGTGGAATTTCAATGGCTGCTGCCATTTGTGGAATGCACTATATCGGTATGTATTCCATGCGTATGCCGGCTCGAATCGAATGGAACTATGCTTTGGTTGTGCTTTCCGTTGCCATTGCCGTTGCCGCGTCTTACGGAGCGCTAAGCATATCGGTTCGTTTAAGATATACTCCAGACCGTTTCTTTCAACTTTTACTAGCAAGTACAATAATGGGTTTTGCTATTGCGGGAATGCACTACACAGGTATGTTGGCGGCCACATTTATTCATGATCATGCGGCCGTAGTTAACGAATCGGATCTACTTGTAACGACCAGCCTAACGATGGCGACAATTTCAACTACACTTTTGGTTTTAGGTATCGCGCTGGTCGGCTCCATTGGCCAACGGATCTTGGCAAGTCAACAGCAAAAAAGTGAAAATATTATTGGCAGTACGGAGGAAAAATATCGTGTTTTAGTTGAAGCCGTAAAAGACTACGCCATCTTCATGCTGGATCCAAAAGGTTTCATTACAACTTGGAATCGCGGAGCCGAGCGAATCACGGGTTACAAGCTGAGCGACATCGTTGGAAAACATGTTTCCACGTTATACACAAAAGACGAATCTGCCGATGCAGCCGACATCGAACTTGCCACAGCTATCCGCGATGGGCATTTCGAAGGTGAAGCTATACGTAAGAAAAAAGATGGTTCAACGTTTTGGGCGAACATCGTACTTGATCCTTTGCTTGATATAGAAGGTAAATTAACTGGTTATTCCAAAGTTATTCGCGACATTACCGAATTTAAAAATTCAGCGGAACGATCCCGCATAAATAACGAAGAACTTGAGAAACGTGTTCGTGAACGTACGTTGGAATTGCAAGAACGCGAATCGCAGTTACGCATCATCACTAACTCGATGCCCGTTATGGTAGCTCAGCTGGACAAAAACGAACGGTTTTTATTTGCAAATAATTTCTTTTGTGATTGGTTTCAACGCAGCCAGGATGAAATAATCAAAGAAAACTTTCGTTCTGTTTTAGGCGAAGACCGCTATCCAGATAACAAACCCTATATAGACAGGGCCCTATCCGGCGAGACAGTTACCTACGAACGCAATTCACGCAGTGGAAATCGTCAATCAATTTTGAATATTACTATTGTTCCTGAATTTGATGAAAATAGTGAAACCGAAGGATTTATTGTTCTGGCCTCCGACGTTTCCAATTACAAGCGTATCCAAGAAGAACTAAAAGCAGCAAAAATCGAAGCCGAAGTTGCCAACGAAACCAAAAGCGCATTCCTAGCTAATATGTCTCACGAAATTAGAACGCCTCTAGGTGCGGTCATTGGTTTTTCAGAGCTACTAGCGGATGATAATATGTCTGCTTCGGACCGCTCCAAGACAATCGAAATCATTAAAAGAAACGGCCGCCTTCTTTCTACTATTATCAACGATATTTTGGATCTATCTAAAGTGGAAGCGGGCAAAATGGAAATTGAACGCGTTGCCGTGAATTTGATGGAAACTGTGAATGACATCACTACGCTGTTGAATATGGAAGCCGCGGGAAAAGGAATTCAATTAAATGTCACCGTCGAGGGCTCGATTCCGTCTACAATCAAAACAGATCCCACGCGCTTGCGGCAAATTTTATTCAACATCGTTGGCAACGCGATCAAATTCACCCAAAAAGGTACAGTGAAGTTAAAAATTGCTCGTGCTGCTGACCCAACAAAAATCGAATTTTCAATTCAAGACACCGGAACGGGCATTGCCGCAGAACATGCTGAACGATTATTTTCGCCATTCACCCAAGCCGACGTTACCACGACTCGTAAATTTGGAGGCACTGGTTTAGGGCTTGTACTTTCAAAAAAATTAGCGAATGCAATGGGTGGCGATGTTCAACTGGTGGCCAGCCAGTTAGGGAAAGGCAGTACATTCTCGGTTACAATCGAACATGGACAGTCTGACGATAAATTTTTATCGCCTGCCATTGATACTCAGAAAGCAGCCGTTAAAATTGCCGTTTCCAATAGTTTAGGCAAACAATCCGAGTTAGCTGGAAAAACAATCCTTGTTGTTGACGACAGCCCTGACAATGTAGCTTTAATAAAATGGATTTTGAAAATGGCTGGCGCCGAAGTCTTGACCGCGAGTAACGGACGTGAGGGAATTCACAAGGCACTTGGCGAAAATGTAAATACGGTATTGATGGATCTTCAAATGCCAGAAATGGATGGATACGAAGCGACTCGTGAACTACGCAAACGAGGTTTCGTTCGACCTATTGTTGCTTTGACGGCTCACGCGATGAAAGAAGAACGCAAGCGCTGTTTAGAAAACGGCTTTAATGAGCATGTCACAAAGCCCATTGATAAGAATAATTTAATTCAGTTACTTTCCGAACTGCCCAGCTAATTTATAGCGGGGCAGGTCCTTCTGCGAAGATATCTGACTGAGTTCTTGATTTCGTTGTATAACGAATCGGTGCTGCTTTTTTTAGTTCGGCACCAGCTGGACGACGTTTCGGAAGCGAGAACGTAAACGTACTTCCCGATCCACTATGGCTGTCGACTTTAACTGTTCCCCCATGGGCCTCGATGATTGTTTTCACAATCGCTAAGCCAATCCCTGCACCTTGTTCTGCAGTTTTACGTGATTGCCAAAATTGAGTGAATAAACTTGGAATTTTGCTTTCAGGAATACCCGGGCCATTATCTGATACGGATATATTTACGAACTGCTGATCACCGCGAACTTTAACCGTTACTTTGCTATTTCGCGGACTAAATTTAATAGCGTTTCCAAGAAGGTTTGCTAAAACACGCAGTACACGTTCTTTATCCATGAAAGCTAGTACCGGAGGATTCGCAGATTCAAACTGCAATCGAATCCCTTTCTGCTTCGCTAGCGGTTGCATCATGACTCGTGCATCATCAAGTACATCATCCACACCCATTTGATCTAAACGCAGTGTTAAACCATTTTGATCCGCCATTTTTTGATCGCAGATGTCTTTGATCAATGTTTCAATTTCAGCGACGGCTGTTTTAACTAATTCACCACTGTCCTGAATGGGGCTTGATTCTGAAAAGTTAGTTAGAATTTCAGCAATTTGATTTAAGTGTTCTAATGGTTCTTTAAAGTCATGTTTGATAGCCGAAATAAATTCGTCACGCGCCTGAGTCGCATTTTTCGCTTCGTTAACAAGGCGATCGCGTTCCGCTAGTTGACGACGACGTTCGCTTAATACTTTAACTACCAGCACCGACATCCCTAAAAAGATCGCGGCAAGTAGTGCCGTCAACACTGTCATTCCTTCTGGAATTTTTCTTTCAACACCCAAAGCAGCGGCACGTGATTCCGCTTGAACACGATTGATTTCTGCCGAATGTAGATTTTTCATCTCGTCCAGATTGTCGTTCATCTGTTTTAACAATGGAGATGATTTCGATTGATAGAATTGTCCAACTATTTTTGATTCTGTCTGTTTTTCTCTGAATTCCATACCTTGTTCAAAGAAATCCTGAAGTTGATTTTGAATTGTATCAAATCGACGAGCGATTTCAGGAATCTGAGGCAGGGAATATTTTTTCTGAAAGTTAGAAAGCGCTTCCATCAAATTTTGTTTATCTTGTTTTGATTTATCGTAAAGAACTTTTGAGCCTAAAAGAAAAAATGAACGGCTGTTAGAAATTTGTGTTTCAGCCAAGTTACGCATGCGCTCGATTTCGATTAATGAACCTACATCGACAGCGCTTGTCGCATTATTAGCAATGACCGTTTGTCTTAACTTCATTGCGTATCCCCACGCACCGAATAAGACAGCAACGAAAATAACCAATAAGACAACCAGTGCCTTTTTCTCAATGCTAGAATTTTTATCTGAACCCGTGATTGATTTTTTTTGATTTAAATTATTTTTAGTCATTTAAATTGGATAGCAAGTGCCCGGTGATCGAGCAACCAAAAAATCAGGAAATAAAATGAGGCGCATCTCATCCAAAAATTTGTAATTAATCATGCACATAGGCAAAATTTGTCCTTATTCAAACCAACCCATCCGCCCGAATGAATCTGTTATTGAATTGTTGTTTAAAGCATGAATAGCTGATTCCAAATTGACCGTATTGCCTACAACAAATGGGACAATATGGGGACTGTACGCGTCTCCGTTTTTAGCATGAAGAGCCAACAAGCGCCCATTGGGTGCAAATAATGGAGCATATACGACATTATGCCGATCTTCGACCGCAGTCCATTTAACCCCTGAACTACGATCAAGTGCATAAATTAGCTGTTTGTCTTCCCAAACTATAAATCGACCATCCGATGAGACGTCATAACTAGCAATTCGATTTAACACCGCAAAGCTACCAACAGGGCCCGTATTCATCAAGTCAAGGTCAAACAAATGTATTTGGCCAGAACGTACCTGGCGCGCCACGAGTTCACCACTATTCTGAATCCAGATTGGAAATTCAAAGTCGTCGATCTGCGCCGCTACGGATTCATGTTCTAAATTTAAAATTAGAACACGTTTGATCCGCTGTGAATTGGTCTGCGATACTTTTTCATCCACCGAAAACGCCAATTTTTTTTCATCTGGACTAAAATTGAAAGCACTCGTGATTTTTGAGAAAAACCGTTTTATGGGTATGCGACGCACTTGTTGCCCAGCACTGTTGTATATCGCGATGAAAAAGTCTTGCCCTTCGCGATCCCCCTTTTGTGCTGTCACTAATTGCCCCGTGCGCGAGGCACCAATGCCAACTCCAGACAACGGCGATTCACCGGGGTCAAATTCAATGTTTGATGATTTAGCAAAACTATATACAGCACCGGTTTTACTATTTCGGTAAATTAGATTCCCCACACCGCCCTGATTGGGCGTCCCCAACGTCTTAACCTCATCGGGCGAGTTTGACGAGCTTTCATTGCCATTGCAATTTAAAAAGAATACTCCCAGAATTGCCAAACTACCTAAGCTAAATAATTTGCGTTTTGTTTTGTCGTACATCAGCTTCATAAAATGCATCTCCACAATCGACAAGTACGGACTTACAAATAAGTCCGTCTAAAATTGAGAGATGCAATCTGGCTGCCTACTATTTATTTTTGTCTATCCAAAATTCCACTTTAGAAAGTTTGTTAGGTCTGACGCTGGGATCCGACATATCCCACTTAGTAGGCAGGCCACCAAAAACTAACGAATTCAAATTCAATTTGTAAATATCGTAAACGACTTTTCCGATCATAGGCATCTTAAACGGTCCACAAAATTTTCCGGAAACATTCTGAGCCACATTCAATTTCCAATTTCTAATTCCACATCCATCTTTGGAATCATCTTTGTTAAACTGATCTAACACCGCAGGTAAGTGCACCGTCATTTGAACCTTTGATGGAGTACTATTAAATTTCTTTCCTTCACCAAATTTAGCACCCGTGATATAACTCGCTTCGTAGTTGACCGTTAAAGAATGCTCTTGGCATTTAGCATCTTCAAATAGTTTAAATTCTACATTTTCGATGGCGCTTTGAAGGTGTATTCTTGCTTTAAATGAGCGGCTACTTAATGGACTACATTCCGTTATCCAATTCCCAGATAGGTCGACTTTTGCTTTTTTTTCCAAAGGAAAATCGGCAAACGAAAAATGATTCAAACAAAAAACTAAAAATATAGTCGTCATCATTTTCATTCTACTAACCTCCCGTTAAATGAGCGATTGAATATAAAGCCACAATTCCAAAAACAATCGTAACAACCGTACTTCGAGTTTTCAAACAAACTAAAATCGCTAGCAATAAAACAAAAAGTCGTTCTCTGCCTAGAAGCCAACTTACCTGACCCTGATGATAAAAGACGGCCGGTGCAAAAAATGCTGGCAGGATAGCCGCTGGAATGTATGAAAATAATTCTCTCGCCCTTTCAGAAATTTGAATTCGTCCTGAGACCGCAATAATAGAAATTCGAATTGAAATTGTTCCCAGTGCTAGACACACGATAATGGTCCAAAAATAGTGCGCGTCTATCATAGAACTTTCTTTCGAGTTAGAAACATAGCCAGTATAATAGATAATGTTGCCGTCACAATTAATCCGAGGCGCATTGGCACAGTATAAAGCAATATAGAAACAGTGGCCGAGAACAGCGCCACAACAACATATTTCCTATTCTTTAAAGTAGGTAAAACCAAGGCAACGAAACTAATAGGAACGCCAAAATCAAGCCCCCATGAAGGAGGTGCGAAATTACCAAATGTAAAACCGGCGAGCACACTCAGCTGCCAAACCAAAATCATACACAATGAGGCGCCAAAATAAAATTTAACCGCGTCTTTAGCTGTGGGCAGCTTGTCGTGATTTGCCGACATCACGGCGTAGCTCTGATCAGTCAACAAATGAGCGGCAATAAATTTTTCCAATAGACTTGATTTCTTCAGAAACGGCGCCATCGCGGCGCTGTACAAAAGGAACCTTAAATTAATCACCAAGCCGGTAACGACTACAACCATAATCACGGCCTGTTTTGTCATAAGGTCAATCGCTGCTAGTTGCGCCGCTCCTGCATATACAAAAATATTCATTCCCACTGTTTGTACAAAATTAAACTTGGCTTCAGAACACAAAGTTCCAACGACAGCCCCAAATGGAATAATACCCGTCGTAATAGGGACCATCAGCTTGAATCCCATTCCAAAATAGTTATTTTTTTTCATATCGATTTTTATTGTCGAGCTAAATAGATAAAAAGCAAGTGACGATTTACCCGTCGTGAGTCGACGTTGTAAAGGGCACTAGAAACACGAACGCCAAACCCGCCAACAGCGACAGAACAGCAGTGATTTTACTTAGGGTTACCAGAAAAAACCATATTTTATTGTTTCGAGCAAACGTTTCAAATTCATTTACATAAATGATCTCACACGCACCGTTTTCCATATCCGTGCGTACCGTGCTAGATTTTCTAAAAGGCCCACCGTTAACATTGTAATTAACTAGTTGCCCCTTCATTCGAATTTCATCACCAATATGTGATTTTCTGATCAACTGTTCGATTTCTTTATTAGCTGGTATCAAGTGATTATTAGATAATTTTTCTTTGTTAAAACTCTGCCATGCTTGCGAACTTTTGGTATTCACATAGCAAGTAAATGATCCATGACTGAAGTTCAACTTATCCAGCTGCGGATTTAAAATATTCGCGCCCCAAATAACACAAATGTCTTTGGTATTGATATAATCCCCCCAAGACTCATGAGTGTTATCTAACCAGCTATCGGAATTGTGATCAGCTACGACAACGCCCCAAATTTCATAATCAAATACAGGATCTATTTGGTAAATATGTCCATTAGTTTCTGTCGTAAATGATTTCTTAGATGTTTCTGTCTGAAGAGGTTCTTTCTGTAAATGTTCAAGTGAAACGAACTTAGTCGGCAGCTTTTGAGACTGCCAATAACTAAATCCTAAAACAACTAGCGAAATGACAAATACTTTGAAAAAAAATATGCCCCAACCGACACTATCACGCATATCCAAATTCTGAACGTCTGCATAAAAAGGGTCAACTGAACATTTTCGATTGCAGACGTCTTCAGATCAAACCGTACGACCCGCGTCCTTTTCCAAATACTCTTCCAGTTTGTCCATCGATCCTGTCCAGCCGATAGTCATACCTGGTTTTTCTTTCACAAATTCTGCAAGCTCCGCTGGTGTGTACTTGCCATATGCTTCCCAAGTTATTGTCACTCGAGTTTCGTTAGCGCTTTCAGCCGCTAATTGCACCGTTGTCAGCATTGTCTCTGGCCAAAGAGGAGCAAACGGATGGCGGCTAACATTTCCATGTTCATCGCAGAATTGTTGAGTATACACAATCAAACTTGGTTTTTCGATTTTTAAATACTCGGCACGGCCATACATAGTAATTCCGTTTCCAGTCATCATATATTTAGTTTTTCCTCCAGGTCTGATATCAGCCTCAAGGAACTTCATTTGCATACCGGTCGGCGGCAGCCATTTTTCAAAATGTTTTGGGTCCGTCCACATCGCAAACATGGTTTCTAGCGAAGTATTAAATGATCTATTGATAACAAAAATTTCTTTGTTTGTTTTTTCTTTTTCAACATATTCCGCTAAACGATCCCAGGTTGCATTACCACCGGCTGCTTTAATAAATTTGCGCGATTCTGCCGCTACTTCTGGTGTCGCAAACGACATTGTCATGTCCATTTTTGTCTTATTTCCTTTTTCTTCGCTAAATAATACAGTCACGCGAAATAGCGGAGGACGGTCTTTGTAGCCGCCGTGATCATAAACCAGTTTTTTGTATGTCTGGACTTCGAAATATTTAGTCGTATTAGGATAATCCGTACCATCTGGTCCATGCATCGTATAATCCCAATGTCCGCCCGCCTTCAAATCTTTACTATGAGTTGTAATAGTAAACCCCCTAGGTCCCCACCACATCGCTGTCTGCTTTGGATCAGTCCAGGCATCCCAAACGGCTTTTACAGGAGCATCATAAATTCGGACAATGTTAATTTCATTATTTTTTACGGGCATTAGGTTTTCCTTTCTTTTTCTTAGTTTTATTTCCAGTCACTGTTTTTAAATATTCATCTAATCGATCAAAACTTTCTTCCCAGAAAATCCGATATTGTTCCATCCAACCAGCAACGTCTTTCAACGCTTCAGCATTGATCTTACATGGGCGCCATTGTGCTTCTCGTGATTTTGTAATCAATCCAGCTTTTTCTAAAACTTTAAGGTGCTTGGTCACCGCGGGAAGACTCATTTCATGCAAAAATGGTTTAGCTAAATCAGAAACGTTAGCTTCCCCTTCAGACAAGCGAGCCAGCATAGCCCTGCGAGTGGGATCGGCTAACGCCGCAAATGTCGCACTTAAATTGTCCTGCCCCATATTAAACCTTTTTGTTAATTAACCTAATAGTTAATTATAGGCAAAACGTGTGAAATCGTCAAATGAATTTTTAAATAGCTGATATTACTAAATTTTTTAAATAACCAGCGCGTATTCAGCCGAGATTTATTTAGTTGTTATTGTGATATGTTTCACAGGAAAAGAAATAACGCCTCCCATTTTCGGTTTGATGTTCGGCCTCTTCGTGTACAGTAACAAGCATTACTTAAAAAGGAGATGTTTCATGGCAAAAATCACATTAAAAGGCAATCCCGTTAACACAACTGGTGAATTACCAAAAGTTGGCGCGATGGCTCCAGATTTTAAATTAACAAAACTTGATTTATCGGACGCAAATTTAAGTTCGTTCACAGGGAAGAAAAAATTATTAAATATTTTCCCAAGTATTGACACAGGAACATGCGCCATGTCGGTAAGACATTTCAACAAAGACGCCGCCAGTGCAAAAAACACTGTTGTCATCAATATTTCTGCTGATCTTCCATTTGCGCAAAAACGTTTTTGTGGCGCTGAAGGCATTACAAATGCGGAAACTCTATCTTCGTTCCGCAGTACATTTGCTAAAGATTACGGCCTGCAAATTCAAGATGGCCCAATGGCAGGGTTGTGCTCACGCGCCGTTGTTGTGTTGGATGAAAACAATAAAGTTCTCTATACTGAACAAGTAGCTGATATTGTAAACGAACCAAATTACGAAGCTGCTCTAAAATCATTAAACAATATGTAGGTCTATATGGCCAACCCTTGGGTTGGCCAAGTATCAAGATCCTTGCCGTAATTTCGACCCTTTTGAAAATTATTTGAATTTCGCTTATCCTAATGTCTCACAACGAGACTAGCTATAGATAACATGACTTTGGACTAGGAACGTAAGGTTCTGTATCGAAATGGGTCTTTCAAAATCGCTTTAGTAGCTTAAAAAATACAAAAACTATAGAAATTTAAAATCTTCCACCGTTCTATCGGGAGACTATTTATATTTGAAGATACTTTGCCGAAACAAGAAACAGGCAAAAAATGATCAAAAAACGAACAAAGAGTCTTGTTTTATTTTTAAGTTTCTTGGCGCTCGACCTGTGGGCGAATGCTTTCCATTGGGTTAAATCCGGTGAGACTTTGTCAGACATTGCTCGAAAAGAGTATCCAGGTTCCGTTTACGGACCGAAAGGTTCTCTAAGAAAAATTATCGCTCTGAATCCAAAAGTTGGTAATCCAAACCGCATTTATCCAAATCAAAAAATATACTTAAGCCACGAACATCAACAACGAACTCTGTCTTCTTTTACTGAAAATAATACCGCCAAGGAAAACAGCTCGGCAGTTACAACAGTCGAAGCTAAACCTTCGGAAAAAGACAAGCCCCAATGCCCATTACTACCCGTAGAACTCACTCGTAGCGGTATAGGTATAAAATTAGGCACCCAGTTTTTTCGAATAGATGCGTCTGATTCACGTAATGGTGAAAACTCAACTCTGCTATCAGAAGTAAGTCCCACTATGGACTTGTATTGGAAACTAGATGTAACCGAAAAATGGACAACCCGTTTTGGGTTATCATCAGTGTCGTACAAAATCATGCAAACTGATATCTCTTCTTCAAAAACTTTATCTAATAATTCGGGAAGCCTAAATACTTTTGATTTCGGATTGACCTATAAATGGACTCCAGAATCACACACTGAAATATCTTTGGGCGCAAAAGAAAAAATATTTTTACGTGCTACCTCGGCAACCAATATCACAATCGATAAAATCGTCACTCAGTTCGTTGGTCTTGATCACTCTCAGAATTTTTATAGATCCGCTTTAATTTTAGTGGGATCCCATCTGCAAATCGCATCTGATATGCCAGCGGACGGCATTGGATATAAAACCAAATCTGGGACTACAGCGCAACTGGGATTGTTGCTAAGTCATGAAACTAAATCTGCAATTGTTCAAGGTGAGCTCTACTATAATTATGCGTCTCAAAACTCAAATATCGTCGAGCAAAAAATTCCAACCATCGGAACGAAGCTTGGGCTTGAGTGGAGGTTTTAATTGAAAACCTTATTTAGTACATTGCTTTTGTTAATCTATTTACTACTCATTTCCTGCATGGTGAATCCATTAGATTCAAATAAAGTTTCTCAAATATCTGCTGGTTTTTCTCCTGGATTAGAAAGTCCAAGCTCCGGAGCCACAGATACAATACCACCAACTGTTCCAGGAAGTTTGACCTGGTCCGCTTACTATACTAGTTCTGTTTCGCAATCTCCCACTTTAACTTGGACAAGCTCTACTGATGAATCAGGAGATGTGACCTATGAGGTGGCGCTTGGTATTTCGGCTGGCGACACCAGTGTGTTGTCGTGGCAAGATGTAGGAACAAATTTATCGTATCAATTCTCTGGCGCTATGTTAACTAACGGTATTCAGTATTATGCCAGTGTTCGTGCAAAAGATCCGTACGGAAATTTCAGCGCGGCGGCAAGTTCTGACAATTTTGTAACCCTGACTAACACTTCAAATTTCTCTGTAGATTTTTCGACATACACAACCCACAATCCAATCAATCGCAACACACGAGCTGTTGGTACCTGGATTGGAACCTACTACGATTCTACCGGAACCATCCGTACCGCACCAACGAATTATCTGTTGCAAAGCGAAGCCTTTGATAACGCCTCTTGGACAAAAAATGCATCGACAATCACAGCGAATGTTGAGAATTCACCAGCACTAAATCTAGCTGCCGACGAAATTAACGAAGGTAGCACTACCGCCGTACATTCTGTTTCCCAAAATGTATCGTCACTGTTGGCCGGAACGCCTTATACTTTAAGCGTTTACATTAAGTATATCGACCAGACATACGCAGCTCTGAATTTATCGGGTACCGCTTTTGCGGCTTTGCCCTACGCCATTTTCAATATTTCTACTGGTGTTCTTGAATCGTCTGGCAATGGGGCGACAGATGCTCAGATTTATGACGTCGGTGGTGGTTGGTATCGAATTACTTTATCAGCAACAGCTGGTGCCAACGGCGGTGGAACATCGGCCATTTCTTTGCGCAATTCAAGTTCTTCCTCAGCCGCTTCATATGCAGGTACCAATAAAAGGGCATACATTTATGGAGCACAACTAGAAAACCGTGCAAGCGCTACATATTTTATACCTACAGCAACGGCACAATCCGGAGGCCCACGATTTGACTACGATCCTACGTCTTGTAGTGGCGGCGTCTGCGCCTTTAGAGGTCTATTGCTTGAGTCAGCAAAAACTAATATGGCAAAATACTCGGAAACATTTACGAATGCAATTTGGGTAAAATCAAATTTAACGGCGGCAACCGGTATAGTAACGTCGCCTATGGCTACTCTGACAGGAAACACATTAACGGAATCATCAGACGGAACAACTTTAACAGTTCACGAGGTGACACAGTCCGCGGTTACATTAACGGCTTCCGTAAAAAACGTGGTCTCTTTTTTCGTAAAACCAAACGGTCGTAGCAAATTGAAAATAAACTTTTCTAGATCAGCATCCACTTCATGGTCTTACTCGGCGACATACGATTTAATAAACAACACAGCAGTTGGAACTGGCGCTTCCACCGTAACAGCAACTATCAACAAACACTCTAACGGGTGGTCACGTATAGAGCTAAGTGGACCAAATGGCTCTGGCTCGGCAACCGGTACAGTTACTTTACAGCTATTAGATGACAATGGAAATAGCTCTTATGTCGGCGATGGCGTTAGTGGAATTTATATTTGGGGTGCGCAATTTGAAAGTGGCGGAGCCGCTACAAGTTATATTCAAAACGCAGGAACCACGACCTTAACACGATCTGCCGATAGTGGGACGATTAGTGGCAACACCTGGATGAATTTGGCTGGGGAAGCATCTACTTTATATGCGGAAGGTGAACCAAATAATGATGATGCTAGTCAATTTACGGTCGTGATTAGGGTCTGCACTCTCGCAACTTGCAACAATGATAAAATTGAAATTCAGGGTTATAACAATAAACCGGTCTACGTAGTCTACCGAAGTGGATCATTACAGTACTATTCTAACAGTGCCTACTCATTACGCCCACGCGTAATATTCAAAAGCATTCTAGCCTATGAAAATGGCAGTTTCAGGGGTGGCTCAAATGGTATTTTGGGATCCCTCGTTACCACGGGAACGGTTCCAAATACAGACTCGATTATATATAGCGGAGTTTTTTGGCTTAGAAAACTTAAGTACTGGCCAATGCGGCTAAACGACGCTCAGATCGAAGCATACACGAAATAATTGGAAAACTTATCTTCCTACTTAACTTTACGTCCAGGTTATTTTAACTTAGAGGCGGAGTTAATATATGAATATTCAATGTCAGTGCGGTTCAATTAAAGGTGAAATTAGTCACTTTCCAAAACAAAGTCCAGGTCGCCTTGTTTGTTACTGCGATGATTGCCAGGCATTTTTGCATTTCATCAATAGGCAAGATTTGCTAGACGCAAATGGTGGGTCGGAAATTATTCCCGTCTACCCGTCTAATTTTAGGATCACACATGGGCAGGATTTAATTCGCGGCATTCGTTTGTCACCGAAAGGTTTGTTTCGTTGGTATGCATCGTGTTGCCAAACTCCAATTGCAAATACGCAGGCTAAGCTCCCTTGGGTGGGAATGCTTTCCACGATGTTACCATTTAAAGACGAAACTGAACGCGCAAAAGTATTAGGCCAAGTGAAAAGTCGAGTGATGGGAAAATTCGCTAAAGGTGTACCGCCTGAAGGAACTTCCGAAAAATTTGCAGCACGGGATTTTTTCTCGGTCGTTCCGTTCATTTTCAAAGGTTTCATTTTTGGCAAAAATAAAAACCACCCATTTTTTAATCAGCCTACATACGAACCTAAATCAAAAACCTATGTTCTGACTTTAGAAGAACGACGCGAAACTTTAAAACACGTTTTAGAATAAAAACAGGAAGTCAATATGAGCGATCCAATACAATGCCCAAAATGTAATTCAGAAAATATCTATCAAGACGGTAACATGTGGATGTGTCCCGAGTGCGGAAACGAATGGGTCCCTTCCATCCAGTCCACAGCCGCTGAAGAATCTACCGATTCAAACGTAATCAAAGATGCGTTTGGAAATGTTTTAAACGATGGTGATTCTGTCACGTTGATTAAAGAGCTTAGAATTAAAGGTTCCAATTCCGCCGTTAAGGTCGGCACGAAAGTTAAAAATATTCGTTTGATGGACGCCGGTGATGGCCATGATATCTCGTGCAAAATCGATGGTTTTGGCGCAATGAATTTAAAATCTGAATTTGTAAAAAAAGTTACAACTTAGAATACGCGACCGCTATCTCAGCTGCGACACGGGCATTGTTTAGAACTAACTGAATATTGGTTTCTAGACTTTTTCCTGCCGTTAAATCCTTAACTTTGCTTAACAGAAATGGTGTTGAATCTTTACCCTTGATGCCTTTTTGTTTCATCTCGGATAAGGCATTTTCAATCACTTTTTCCATGTCTTTGAAATCTAAGGAATACGCTTCAGGGACTGGATTGGCGATGACAACACCACCTTGTAATCCAGTTTTCCATTTGACGTACAGAATGGAGGCCACTTCTTTGGCCGAATCTACACGGGCATCGACTTTAAATCCACTCTCTCGAGTGTAAAAAGCAGGAAGATCATTTGTTTGATAGCCAAGCACAGGGACACCTTTAGTTTCTAAATACTCTAAGGTTAACCCAATATCTAAAATTGATTTTGCTCCGGAACTGATGACAGCAACGTTTGTTTGTGCCAGTTCTTCTAGATCCGCTGAAATATCCATCGTTGTTTCTGCGTGCCGATGAACTCCACCAATACCGCCTGTGGCGAAAATAGGAATTCCCGCAAGACTGGCAATAATCATGGTACTTGCGACCGTCGTTGCACCATCTATTTTTTGAGCCATCACAATGGGCAAGTCTCGTCGGCTGACTTTTGTTATCTGTGTTCCTTTTTTCGCAAACGATTCGATTTCACTATGTGATAAACCTGCACGCAATTGACCACCAATAATGGCAATGGTGGCCGGAATAGCACCAACAGCGTGGACCTTGTTTTCAACGGCCAATGCCATTTCGTAATTTTGTGGGTACGGCATTCCATGCGAAATGATGGTTGATTCCAAGGCAACAACTGGTTTTTTGTTTTTTAAAGCGGTGTCCACTTCAGGGGATAAAATTACGTTTTTTGTTGTCATGAAAATGGTCATATCACGGTCAATTTAAAAAAAGAATTATAAAGTCGGTCACCTCATTGTAGTCAATGACGTCGCCTCTGTCCCATGCTAACCTAATACAAATCTACTAACCCGAAAAAAGGCCACTATGATTACCGTACATCACTTAGACCATTCTCGTTCAAACCGTGTTCTTTGGTTGCTAGAAGAACTTGAATTGCCTTATGAAATTCGACTTTACAAGCGAAATGAAAGAACAATGTTAGCTCCGAAAGAGTTAAAAGAAGTCCATCCCTTAGGAAAATCGCCAGTGCTAGAAGATGGTACTGTCAAAATCGCGGAATCAGGCGCCATTATAACTTACCTTTTAGAAACGTATGGCAATGGCCGTTTACAGCCCAAATCAAATTCCACTGACTGGAGAAATTTTCAATATTTTCTTCACTACGCCGAAGGATCATTAATGCCAGTACTATTATTGGGATTAGTATTTAATCGAATTTCAAAACCACCCGTTCCGTTTTTCTTGCGCCCTTTTGCGCGGATGATTGAAATTGGGATTAACCAGAAACTCATTGGTCCGCAATATAAATCAAATTTTGAATTTCTAGATAAAGAATTAAGTTCGCGTCCATGGTTTGCGGGCAATGATTTTACCGCTGCGGATATCCAAATGAGCTATCCGCTAGAGGCCGCAGCATCCCGAGGATTAACGAAAAGCAAAGTTCATATTGCCAAATGGATTCAATCCATTCAAGCGCGACCAGCCTATCAACGTGCCATTCTACGTGGTGGCCCGGTGGCGTTTGATTTCTGAACTGGCCCCTTAGCCTGCGGCTAAGGCCAAGTAAAACATCGTCAAATCAAGTGAATTTAAAACGTGCTATCTAAAACCCAGAAAGA
>TARA_B110001454_G_scaffold16046_1_pt1 | contig 79001 bp, 83 predicted proteins | sample TARA_B110001454 | Tara Oceans TARA_B110001454 (sample SAMEA4397004) | marine metagenome | biome: Polar Biome; feature: [MES] marine water layer (ENVO:01000295) within the mesopelagic zone...; material: water (ENVO:00002006), including particulate matter (ENVO:01000060) such as...... | reverse complement strand
TTCCAGTTGCGTCGCCTCCAAAGGTGGACCCAAATGTTCCAGTTGCGTCAACTCCAAAAGATGACTCGAAAGACGGTGGTAGTTGCGATGATCGCGATGATAAAGACACGGATGATGTCGTCGATGCCGATGACGATGGTAACATTAAAGGTATGAAAGTCAGCTGTGCTGACTTATTGAAAGTTAAATTCAATATCCTGCCTGGTTCAAACAAATCTAGTTTTGAAAACACTCGCGGATTTTTGAAGGTAGAAAACAAAGCCGAGGTCAGTGTTGTTAATCATCGTGGTTTGTTGATTCTGAATAATATCCAAAATATTTCGAAATTGGATAATATCCGCAGTCTATTAATTCGTGCCGGAGCACAATCGATTAAACAAGTAAATAACGTGCGGGCATTATCATTGATAGATTCAAAAAGTATCGAATCCGTATCAAACTATCGTGGATTAGGCTGCATGAGCGCCGGTGTTGGCATGATTGAAAACTACCGAGGAATTTTAGAAGTAAAAGGTGATCTAGGGGCGGTGAAAAACTTCCGCGGTATTTTGAAAGTCGATGGAAACGTAAAAGAGATTGAAAATTTCCGAGGAATTTTGTTGGTGTCGGGATCGATCGGATCGAAGAAAAACGTAAAAGTTAGAAATCCGTAATTAAATATCTACGGATAAAGATTCATATTTAAACGAACTAAAGAGGCTACTAGGAAAGTAGCCTCTTGTTTTCTACGGTAACGCCACCGAAGTCGTGCCCGGGTCAATTGCTGGTAATAGTTATTATTTCATCAAATTTACAAGGTTCAGCTTACCACCACTAGAAACCTTGCCTTTTAAAGCAGGAATTGGTGCTGCTGAATTCAAAATAGCCGCTTTAACTTCGGCCATTGTTTTGTCTGGATTTTGGGCCCAGTACAAAGCCGCCGCGCCCGCGACATGCGGAGCCGCCATACTTGTGCCTTCCCAAACTGCTAAGAGTGGAATGGGTTGATCTGAATATTTTCCGCCAACGACTGTGCTGTAAATTTTCACGCCCGGTGCGCCGATGTGAACTGATTTAACACCGTAGTTCGAGAATTTGCCTAGTTGATTATTCACGTCAATCGCCGCAACGCTGATGATGTTCGAGTAAGGATAGCTGGCTGGATACGCCGGACGTGCTGCTGTATCGTTGTCATATCCTTTGCCGCGGAAACCGTTACCAGCGGCCACTACGAACAATGCACCTTTAGATTCAGCGTACTGAATTGCTTCACGAAGAGCTTTGTTTTCAGTTGGTTCGCTTGGATCTTCACCCATTGAACCCCAAGAATTATTCAAAACTTTAGCGCCGTTATCCACAGCATAGCGAATCGCTTTGATGGCCGCCGAAGTCACGCCTGTGCCCTTTTCAGAGATAAATCGAAGCGCCATGATTTGGGCATTCGGAGCCACGCCGGAAATACCTAAACCATTGTTTCCACGAGCCGCGATGTTGCCCGCACAGTGAGTGCCATGACCAGGATTGCCACCACCTAAAAGTAATTGCCATGGGGCAACCGCTTTATCGTAAGGAAGTGAATCGTTGGCAGCAAAATCGTAACCGACTACGTCATCAACATAACCGTTTCCGTCGTCATCGATTTTATTTTGCGATTTGTCTCGGCCTTGAGCGTCTTTGCCTGTTTCGCCCGGATTGCGCCACATGTTGGCCACTAAATCAGGGTGAGTGTAGTCAACACCGGAATCGATTACCGCGACAACAACTGTTTTATTGTTTTTAGCCACTGGCCACACTTGGGCCGCGCCCATATCAAGCATGCCCCATTGTTTGTTAATTAATGGATCGCGAGACGTGCGAGAATTTGGCGATTGAGGTATGATGGGATTGTCACCTTTAGCTTTTCCCAAAAGCTGCGGGTTTTTTATCAAGTAGTCCATAACTTGAGCTTTTTGGTCTTTGTCGTCTGCCTTGAAGGTTTCAATTAATCCCAATTCATAGTCGGGCTGAACGTATTCCACGTTTTGATTTTTCAGTAATGGAGCTGATGCGGCATTTTTGCCGGACACAAGAACCATTTGTTCCGTGATGACCTCTATCTTTTGTTCAGCACTTGCTTTGGTACCCGACATAACCGACTTTTTCATCGCGTTTTGTAGATCGCGCGTCGATTTGAATTTTACTAGATAATTAACTTGTTTGCTTTCCACAGTTTGCGAGAAACTAGGTATAGCCAGTGCGACAGCTGCTAAAATAAATAGAGCTTTCATGAACCCTCCTTGTGTTTTGACCTTTTCGAAGACACCCATGTTTTCGAAGTTTTTGCTTTAAGATCAAAGTCGAGTACCATTAAAGTTCGAATACGCGCGTTTGTCTAAGAGTTTCTGCGAAAAAAATCAGCAAATGCGAATTTTTTTAGCATTTTTGCTTTCGAATTGAGAGCGATTTTCATCGCCATTTTTCAAACGGTTTTTCTGCAGCTAAGCCTGCAGTTTTACAAATGAACTTCTGTGAAATTATACGGTTGTCAGGCCAGTAAATATAAAGTACCAATTAAATGTCTAGATGAAAACGAGGTGAAAATATGGCCGATAAAAGTATTGACGAAATGTCACGTTCTTTTGCGTTCACAACCAAATTGGATGCGATCGTTGCCTGGGGTAGAAAAAATGCGTTGTGGCCACTGCCATACGGTACTGCGTGTTGCGGTATTGAATTAATGAGTGTGATGGGTCCACGTTATGACTTAGCTCGCTTCGGTGCGGAGGTTGTTCGTTTCAGCCCACGTCAAGCGGACTTGCTTCTTGTTGCTGGTACGATCACTGAAAAAATGGCACCAATTTTAGTTCGTATTTACGAACAAATGTTAGAGCCTAAATATGTTCTTTCTATGGGTGCCTGTGCCAGCTCGGGCGGTTTCTATCGCGCGTATCACGTACTACAAGGTGCTGACAAAGTTATCCCTGTTGACGTTTACGTTCCGGGTTGTCCTCCGACTCCAGAAGCGGTGTTAGATGGTATCATGTTGTTACAACGTATGATTGCTACCAACCAACCGCGTCCTTGGCGTGATAACTGGAAAAATCCTTACGAAGCCAATCTTATTCAAGCAGGATCAAACACATGAATCGCATTGACGAATTAAAAAGTGATTTAGATAAACACTTCAACACTAATCAATATCGCTTTACGCATGCGGTGGGTGATGATGTTTTAGAAATTCCAAAAGAAGACGTGATCCCGGTTCTTCGCCACCTAAAAGTAAATCAAAAATTTGATTTTTTGATGGACGTTTGCGGAGTGGATTATCCAAACCGTGAAAAACGTTTTGATGTTGTGTACGCTTTGTTTTCGTCTCGTGATGGCCGCCGTCTGCGTGTGAAAACTCAGTTAGCTGATGGGGAACATGTAGAAACGGCAACCAAAGTTTGGAAAGGTGCTGACTGGTTTGAACGTGAAGCTTACGACATGTACGGCATCCGTTTCCAAGGTCATCCGAATTTAAGAAAAATTTTAACTCATCACCAATTTCAAGGTCATCCACTTCGTAAAGATTACGAAGCCGATCGTCAGCAACATTGCACAGATGTATTACCAGTACATTTTGACAATGAAGGTGAAGAGCGTGGTGATGTTCTGAATGAAAACCTAGTCCCAATCAACATTGGTCCGTCACATCCAGCGATGCATGGAACGTTGCGTGTGATGGCGGAACTGGATGGTGAAACGATTGTTCGCGCCAGCTGCGAAATCGGCTATCTGCACCGTTGTTTTGAAAAAATGGCGGAAACTCATCCATACAATCAAGTAATCCCTTACACGGATCGTTTGAACTATTGTTCAGCTCCGATGAATAACGTGGGTTACTGCAAAACAGTTGAGCGGCTTTTAGGAATTGAAATTCCGCCCAAAGCGCAAGCGATGCGCGTGATCCTTTGCGAACTATCTCGTATCATCGATCATATTATTTCAGTTGGTACCGGTGGCGTGGATTTGGGCGCCTTAACGGCCTTCTTCCACTTGTTTACATACCGTGAAAAAGTTTACACACTATTTGAACGCCTTTGCGGTGCTCGTTTAACTGTGTCGATGACTCGTATCGGTGGTATGGCTCAAGATGCGCCAGATGGTTGGTTCGACGAAGTCATGGCTTTCTGTAAAGAAATGCGCGCGGCCGTGGATGAAATCGATAAATTATTTATCTCTAATAAAATATTTATCAAACGGACTCAGGGCGTGGCTCCTGTATCAGCGGCAGAAGCCATTTCTTGGGGTTACACAGGTCCTTTATTAAGAGCCTGCGGCGTGAATTTAGATTTACGTAAAACGTCGCCTTACTACGGCTACGACGGTTTAAATTTCGACGTACCAGTTGGTACAAACGGCGACATCTATGACCGATATTTAGTTCGTATCGAAGAGATGAAGCAAAGTATCCGCATCATTGAGCAAGTTTGCAAAAATGTTCCAGGTGGTGATTACACAGTTCGCGATAAAGGTATCGTTCTTCCTGAAAAGAAAGACGTGTACGGAAATATCGAAGGCTTGATGAATCACTTCATGCTTGTGATCAAAGGTTTACGTCCACCGGTTGGTGAAGTTTACGATGCGACAGAAGCTGCCAATGGTGAGCTTGGTTTTTATTTAGTGAGTGATGGTTCTGCGAATCCATACCGCTTGAAAGTAAGACCACCATGCTTTGCGATCTACCAATCATTCCCATCCGTAGTGAAGGGAACGATGTTAGCGGACGCAATTGCAACCGTAGCCAGCATGAACGTTATCGCTGGTGAATTAGATAGATAATTATTTAAAAAGGATTCTCAATGCTAGAAACTGCGAAATCTACATTTCAACTATCTGCGGAAGGCTTAGCGGCCGTCAAAAAAGAATTGGCTCGCTATGAAATCAAAGACTCGGCCATTATTCCGTCTCTTTATATCGCGCAGAAAGAAAACAAAGGTTTTATCACGACTGCGGTTATTCATCACTTGGGACAAGTGATGGATATTCCGGTGAGCAAAATCAATGAAGTGTTCAAATTCTACACTATGTTCAACCAAGTTCCAGTAGGTAAACACCATGTTCAAGTCTGCACTAATATTTCATGTGCTCTTGAAGGTGGGCGTGAGCTGGCTAGTCATATTTGCCACGAATTAGGTGTGCATTTAGGTGAAGTGACTGGTGATGGTCGTTTTACTGTTTCACGCGTGGAATGCCTTGGTTCATGTGGAACAGCGCCGATGATGCAAGTGAATGAAAAATACTATGAAAGTTTAACTCCAGAATCTGCAATGAACATTCTGCGCGGAATGAAGTAGAAGGGTGAAATAATGGAAACAAAACTACTTACCGAATTTTATCATCTAGATGAATTTCGCTTTTTAGATGGCTACAAAAAACACGGTGGCTATGTAAATTTAGCGAAAGCCTTGAAGATGCAACCTCAGCAAATCATCGACGATGTGAAGGCTTCGGGCCTGCGTGGTCGTGGTGGCGCAGGTTTTTCGACTGGCATGAAATGGAGTTTCTTGCCGAAAAATAATGAACCTCGTTACCTAGTATGTAACGCCGATGAAGGTGAACCGGGCACATTTAAAGATCGTTTGATGATGGAGCGTGCTCCTCACCAATTAATCGAAGGTATGATTATTTCTGCTTTTGCGGTGGGATCTAAGAAAAGTTACATCTACGTTCGCGGTGAATATTACTACCCAGTTGAAGTTCTAGAACAAGCCGTACAAGAGGCTTACAAAGCCGGCTATCTGGGTAAAAATATTATGGGTTCTGGTTTTGATCACGATATGGACGTGTACCGCGGCGCGGGCGCCTACATCTGTGGTGAGGAAACTGGTTTGATTTCTTCTTTAGAAGGTCAAAAAGGTCAGCCAAAGTTAAAACCACCTTTCCCTGCGGTAAAAGGCTATTTACAAAAACCAACCATTGTTAATAACGTAGAAACGTTAGCGGCCGTTAAATACATCATCCGTGACGGTGCTGCGGCTTACAAAAAATACGGCACTGAAAAATCACCAGGTACGAAGTTATTCTCATTAAGTGGTAACGTTCGTAAACCAGGTAACTATGAAGTGAACTTAGGCTATTCATTGAATGATTTGATCAACAATGAAGGCGGCGGTATGAAGCCAGGTCGCAAGTTAAAAGCGGTTATTCCTGGTGGATCATCAGCTCCGGTTCTAACAGCTGAAGAAGCCATGAAAGCAACACTTGATTACGAATGTTTAGCGCAAATGGGAACTATGCTTGGTTCTGGCGCGGTTATCGTGATCGATGATTCACAATGTATGGTCGATATGCTGGGTGTATTGATGCACTTCTATCACCATGAATCATGTGGTCAGTGTACTCCGTGCCGTGAAGGTACGGGCTGGTTAAATAAAATCGTTCACTCAATCCTCGAAGGCAAAGGTCGTTTGCAAGATATCGATCTATTAGTCAAAGTGGCGGACAACATGAAAGGTCGTACCATCTGCGCTCTTTCTGATGCGGCAGCATTACCAGTGCTAAGTTTCGTGACTAAATTTAGAGATGAATTTGAATTCTACGTACGTGAAGGTCGTTCAAAAGTGAGAGGAAGCTTCTATGCCCAAATGCACCATTAATGGAAAAGAAGTCGAAGTAAAAGAAGGTCAAACAATCATGGAGGCCTTCTACAAGACGGAAGAGCCTATCGCCCATTATTGTTATCACCCAGGATTAAGCGTAGCCGGTGTTTGCCGTCTATGTATCTGTGATATCGAAGGCAACCCTCGTCCACAAATCGCGTGTAACACGGTTGTGACAGAAGGTATGAAAGTTTCTAATAAATCTGACAAAATCAAAGATGGCGTTAAATGGGTTTTAGATTTCCATTTAATCAACCATCCTTTGGATTGCCCTATCTGTGACCAAGCCGGAGAGTGCGGTCTGCAAGAGCAATACATGGAATTCGGTAAATACGATCCAGAAATGGCAGAACATAAAGTTAAGAAACACAAAGTGGTGGATCTTGGTCCAACGGTCGTTCTAGATTCTGAACGTTGTATTTTGTGTTCACGTTGCGTACGATTCACAGACGAAGTTTCTAAAACAAATGAACTCGGAATTTTCAACCGCGGTGACCGTTCAGAGATCGGTACTGTGGAAGGTAAAAAGTTAGACAATAAATATTCATTAAATACAGTGGATATCTGCCCAGTGGGTGCTTTGACTTCAAAAGATTTCCGTTTCCGTCAGCGCGTGTGGTATCTAAAAGATTCAGAAACTGTATGCAATGGTTGTTCAACTGGCTGTAACGTTAAAGTGTACTTCAATAAAGAAGGCTTCTTCCGCGTAAAACCAGTTTACAATGAAAAAGTAAACGGTCACTGGATGTGCGATGAAGGTCGCGACATCTACAAGTTCTTAAACAAAGATTCTCGTTTCACAACTGGTATTGTTCGTCAAAAAGGTGAACAAACAGAAATGGCGCCGGGCGCTTTAGCTAAAGAACTTCACAAAGAAATCAAAGCTAAAAAAGACCAAGTCGCTATGGTTCTAACGGGCCAGTATACGGTTGAAGAGTACGAAGCGATGGTTAGTTCAATGGTAAAAGAATTTGGCGTAACTAAAATTTACCACTGGGTAAACAACAAAGAATCATTCGATTCATTTGATGGTTTATTACTTCGCGGTGATAAAAATCCTAATACGAAAGGATTGTTGCAAGTTTTAGAAAAGCACCAAATCAAAGGCGTTTGGGGTGATTTGGAAGCGGGACTAAAAAACAAATCGATCAAAACATTGATCGTTGCAGGTCCTGAAAACAAAGCGGTATTTGATAATTTAGAAACTCACGTTAAATTGTTCGCGCAAGCAGAACATTTAGTTTGGTTAGGTTCTGCGAAAGTAGATTCTTTATTGAACTTAAATAACACTAAAGTTTCTATCGTTCCTTTGAAAACATTCGTTGAAAAAGAAGGAACATTTATCAATGCAGCGGGTTTGGAACAGAAATTCAAACGCGCTACAACTGTAGTTCACGAAGCATTAACATTGACGGAAACAGCGATTTTAATGTCGGGCAAAAACTTAACAGTTCCAGTGGCCCAAATTGAAAAACCAGCATTCCTGGAAAACAAACGTCGCCAAGACCAAGTTATGCTAGAGAACAGAAAGAAAAACGAATTCGTGTTTAAACGAGGTTCATTATGAGCGTTGTTCAGAAAGCCGGACAATCAAGCAAGTGGTACCTTCCAGGGATCGTAACTGGACTTGGAATCACTCTTAAGCACATGCTTAAGAATATCGTATCGAAGAAACAAATGGTGACGCTGAATTACCCAGAAGAAAAGTATGAGTACAGCGCGCGTTTCAAAGGCAATCACATCCTGACAGTTAAAAAAGATGGTAACATCCGTTGCACAGCATGTATGTTGTGCGCGACTAACTGTCCGGCGGAATGTATTAAAATTACGGCGGATGAAAATCCGGATCCTAAAGTTGAAAAGTTTCCGATTGCCTACGAAATCGATATTCTTCGTTGTGTATTCTGCGGTTACTGCGAAGAAGCGTGTCCAGTGGATGCGATTCGTTTAGGGCCTGAATGGCAAACTCCAGGTTTAAGCGGAGCGAATTTTACTTATGATATTAATCATCTGGCGTATCGTCCATCTCTGAAAGGTGGCATTCAATCGCATGTTGACGATGAAGAGCGCCACAAGGAAGGGATCTAAGATACTTGTCTAAGTCGTCTTCAAAAGGCCCCGGTTTTTACACTGGGGTTTTTTTTATCTTAATGGCCGGAATATGCTTTGGAAGTTTGGGGATTTTCGGAAAATTGTTTATTAAGACGGGTCTTGATATGGGCGTGGTCTTATCGATTCGGTTTTTGTTTGCTTCCTTTCTTTTAGGGCTTGCTTTTCTAGTCTTAAAAATTTCGAAAAATATAAACTTGTTTCTGGTATCTAAAGTTCAATTTATCACCTGTATTTTGCTGGGAGTATTGGGCTATGCTGTTTTTTCTAGTTTCTATTTTATCTCTTTTAAATATCTCAGCGTTGGCATCAGTGCGATGTTACTGTTTACGTTTCCTGTATTTGTATTTTTGGGATCAGTTTTGTTCTTGAAACATCCATTTGAAAAGCGAGTAGGTGTTTCTTTGTTGATTGCGCTGATGGGGATGTTCTTGCTTTTGAGAGACGAATTTGAAATTAAAAATGCATTGGGCGTGTATGCGGCTCTGGGAGCGGCGATTACCTATGCGGCGTACGTGTTGTTGTCAGATCGTTTTCAGAAAAATATTCATCCATTGACCTCTAGCTTTTATGTGATGTTGTCTGCGGGAGTCTCGTTGGCGTTGATTCATCGTCCGACTTTGAATGATTTTGTAGGTGTAGAATTTTCTAATTTTAAGTTGTTTTTGGGCTTAAGCATTGTTGGTACAATTGCGCCATTGAGTTTGTTTTTAGCGGGATTGCAGCGAATTCCTAGTACGCAAGCTAGCATTCTGGTGATGATTGAGCCAATTACGGCCACGCTTTTGGCGTTCTTGTTTTTCTCTGAAGTTATGTCGGTTTCTCAGCTGCTGGGTATTTTTCTGGTTGTTTTTGCCGATATCTTGATAGTTAAAAGCCAATAATCTAAAAACCCGATCTAGCCTTAGGCAATTAAGTCTTGCTAAAAATGTATTCCGTTCTGATCATATGTGTATGAGATTTTTACCAATTAACGTTGTTTTATTTTTATTACCTGTTTGTTTATGGGCGAATGATTCCCAAACCGAAATTAACTCAATGATTTTAAAGCCGTTGAATTTTGTTAACGAAGTGGCAAAAAGTATAAGTCAAATCGATTCCAATCTGAAGTCCCCGGACAAATGTGTAGAATTTATTTCTGACAAGTTAGATAAAATTGACCGGCTTAAAAGCGAAAGTTTTTTCCCCCAGACGGAGCAAGATATTGTCGAACTAGAACAAAAGGGCGAGGAAACTTTAAAGCGACTTTTTCATGTTCAGTTAATGGTTAGGAAAAAACAAAAAGAACTTTCGCAGCAAGGAAAGCTAACCTTTGATTGTCTGCAAAACATTCGACGTTCAACACGATATGTGCGTTTTATGGAAGACATGTTGATCGAATGGCTAATCGAACGTAAAAAAGTCACTCAATTCAGTAACGATATATTGAGCGGCGAATTTCCTCAGTTGATGAAAAATGTCGATAAAGTAGAATTTCAAATTGGTGATTTATTCCTAATTCGAGGTAAAAGCTATGTTAGTGGAATGATTGCCCGAATAGGCGACGCCGAACTTCAGTTTAGTCACCTAGCGATTTTGGGAATGAATGATAAAGGCGAAAAGGTGATTGTCGAAGCCCTAATTCCCTACGGTACTAAAGTCACTCCTTTTGAAACTTGGTTAAAACAAAAAGAAGCACGCGTTGTTCATTTCCGTTTCAATGATAGCGATATTGCCTCCAAGGCCGGTAGAGCCGCATTTGATTTAGCGAACGGGTTTATTTCTAAACACGGTTACAATATTCCTTACGATTTTAATATGAGCTCATTGGACGCAGATAATATCTTCTGTGCAGAACTCATAGAGAATGCCTATCTAAACGCGTCCTCTTCGAAAGTGTTACTTCCAGAAAATAAATCCATGACGACGAAATTCAAATCAACCCCATTTTTGAAAAACATGGGCATCGAATCGACCGAGATTTTTGCTCCCGGCGATATCGAGTTTGATTCTCGATTCGATTTACTGGCCGAATATCGCTTTTTGGGAAAATATGAAGAATCGGATTCTATCCCACTTCTCAGAAAAATCAGAATGCAGGATGCGATCATTCAAAGTATTTACAATTGGACTATTATGGATAGTTACCAGTTTGTGGATTCTTGGAAAATAAACATGAAAACGGTTCTGGCCAAAGTATTTCGTTATATTGGTTTTCTTAAGGATCGTATGCCAACGCATATGCCCTATTCGTCATTGAAGACGGTGATCCAATTCGAAGATACCAGTCATATTCTTGAAGCCTATTTATTCCCGATCGAGGAAACTTTCTATGCTCAGAAAAAACACAGTCTGCATTTTCAAGAGATGCTGAAGGTATTAAAAGATTTCCGTAATGCCGAATGTGAAAAGGAAGAGTCAGAATTTAATAATTTAATGACCACAAAAGCCTGCTTTCGAAAGATCGGCCGCGAAATATAAAAAAGGGACCGCAAGGGTCCCTTAAACTAATGAGGCAGCATTCTAAACCAAAGATTTAAGCGGCATTCTAAACCGAAGGTTTAAGCGGCATACTAAACCGAAGGTTTAAGCGGCATACAGACGAGCAAATTTTTCGTATTTCTTGAAAAACTTAGCATTTTCTTTTTCGTAGTGGCCAGTGTAACCATCAAAAAGTTCAAATAAGAAGTTGTAGTATTCGCGGTATACGAATGTACCCATAAATTGACCGTAGAAATCTTTAGGAGCATCCGCATAGTATTCATATTTGCGAAAAAAATGAGTTACGTATTTATTGAAATACGACCACCATTTTTTAGCTTCTTTTTCACGGATAAAGTTACCAACGAAGTAAACTTTATTTCCACAAGTTAATCCGATCTCCCAGCCTTCACCAGCCGTTTTCCAATAAGTTTTAAAAGTGTAGTCACCAAACTTATACGTTTTAGTTGTATTCATAGAACCTCCTTTTTCATGTGATGTTTAATTTCGTCATAAGAAAAAATGATTGTCATGTGAAGATAAATTTTGCTGGACGAACAGATGATCCTAACTCAAGACAACAACGTTGGGTCTCAAATTGGCAAAGCTAGACAATTAGTTAAAAAGAGTATTTCATGATCAACGTAGAGGAGAAGAATATGAAAACGATTTTAGTTAGTTTATTATCTGCAGTGTTTGCATTGGCCAATTCCATTACCGGAGTTATTTCTGTTGATAAGGACGCAGCCAAAGAAATCAAAGCGGGTGGAACATTATTTATTTTTGCAAAAAATGCTGGTGGTAAAGCAGGTGATGGACAAATGCCAGTTGCGGTTCAGCGAATTGCCGATCCGAAGTTTCCCGTCAAATTTCAACTAGGGCCAGAGAACGCCATGGTACAAGGAACTCCTTTCACAGGGCCATTTACAGTGTATGCCCGATATTCTCAGATAGGTAATGCGACAGATAAGTCCGGACCTGAAGGAGCGACAGCTGATGGAAAAAAGATTAAGCCTGGTGATAAAGATTTAAAAATTGAATTGAAGAAGAAATAACAAAAAAGCCCAAGAACAACTTGGGCTTTTTTAATTTTAAAAACGAATTAGGTGCTAACTAAATTCCAAATCCTAAAACTGCTTTTACGTACGATCCGCTCATATCCAAATCTGGAGTACTAGATGACGTTCCAGTTGAATCTTTCACTTTGTTCCATTTCATATTTTGATAACCAGCTTCGGCGCCAACACGGAAACCTAAGAGTGCCACTCCGGCTTCTAAGCCGACCGAGTAGCTTGATGTCGTATCCGGTGTAAAATCTGTGGCGCTTGAACCTTCCGTCCATTTAATATTGTTAGTGTGTGACATTCCGATGGTAGCAATAGGGCCAAGATACATTACTGTATCGATCAATCGATAATTCAAGATCAATGAGGTACGGGTTAGCTGAGATTTAAATTCTAATCCTTCTGAGCTAACATTAAATCCTAAGTTTTCGTAACGAGCGCCGATTCCGATTTTAACAAGTGGGAAAATAAAGAGCGCATCAAAACCAATACCAGCATTTGGGGCCACAGTTGGTAGAGTCGTAGTACCGCTGTAAATAGTAGCTAGGTCTGGTTTGCTGCCTAGAACTCCGTAAGTTAAACGGGCTTCTACCAGTGCATGGGCATAATTAAATCCGAGTAAACATAATAATAGAACTAAATTTCTCATGGGAATACCCCTCCTAAATCATCTATAAGCCTAGTCCTTTGTTACCATACGAACAATCAATTTATGGAAAAACCAAACCGAATCAGGTCTAATGTATCTATGGTGTTTGAATCTTTCTCGCATCCCGAAGAATGGGATCTAGTTAACTTTCGTTTAAAGAATGAATTAAACACGCTAAATCAAATTCGAAGTTACATAAATCCATTTTTAGCTGTTCATGATTTATTAATTAGTGTCGCTCAACTTTATGCGCACAAGCGCAGTATTGCTTGGGTGACAGGATGTTCACCGCTTTTAGAAAACACGCAGCCCTATTTTATTCGTGAAAGCTATCAAGTTCAGAATATAAAACTCGCTGATTTGCAACAGGCGCCTGATCAAGGGCAGAGCATAATTGAAGGGTTAGATAAAAATACTTTGTTTTTGGTGTTTTTTAAAAATCACGCACTGACCGGTGAAAATTTTCCACATGAAAAAATCGAAGAGTGGGCAATAGCAAAAAAAATATTTTTTGTTTTGGTGAATCATGAATTTACATCAGATTTTAAATTGCAGCCGAATTCTTATGGAATACAAATACCGAGCCAGGATTTAAGCTTGGTGTATTTACCGGAACGAGCCAAAGTCTATTCCCCCGTAGGACCCTATCAAAATATTCACTGGAAAGAGGAATGGTTGTTAAAATTAAAAGGCAAATCGAAATCATTCGAAGCCGATGTGAAGTCTTGGGAATCCTCACTCACACAAACAAAATGGAATTACAAAAGTCAGCGTTCATGGGATCGGTCCCTTATAGTGTTTGATGGAATCCATGGTGATTTGGTTGCGGGGAAATTAAAAGAAAAGGGTTTTGCAAATGTGCGCTCGTATTCTGACTGCGTTTCCAATAGCCCAAAATCAATTCGATCGTGGATTCAGCCTGAAATTTCCGACGATGTTCTAAGAGGATTAATTAGCTTGTCTTTCCGGGATGTGAAAGATATTCCTTCAAAAGCAGTCATTGACGATATCGTCAATGAAATCAAATCCGATTCCGAGTGGAGTTTTTAGGCCACTCAAAATTTGGGTGAGGAACTAAAAACGTGGTCAAACAAACCGGAACATTCATATTATTGAAGAAAGTCAGATATGGCGAAGCTGACCTGATCATTACCGGTATTTCAGCCTCTGGCGAAAAAAAATCCTTCTTGGCTAGGTCGGCATTAAAGAGTCGAAAGCGCTTTGGCGGTGGTGTGCTAGAGCCCTTACATCACGTTAAGCTCAGTTATTCAGATAAATCTGATAAGCACCAGCTTTCGACTTTGGACGAAGCTCAATTAATAAATGACTTTGCGCTGTTAAAAAAAGATTACGATTTATTGCAGTTCGCCCTTATGGCTGTTGAATGTATCGCTAAAGTTTCACAAGAGGGTGATAGCGTTTCTGACTCGCTCTACAATTTGTTAGGGCACTGCCTAAAAAATCTGGCGACCGAGAACCTTAACTACCAGGTGCATGTACCGATTCTTAAGGTGCAATTCTTTTTAAAGCTGTTGGCGGAACAAGGAGTTCTTGAACAAGAATCTTGGATGATGCCGTTCTTAAAAACACCATTGACCCAGTTTGCCCAGCTAGAACCTCTGGCCATCGAAGCACGGAATCAATCTTCCAGAATGGAAAAAATAGTCAGAGAGTATTTGGCCCACGCCCATTTATCGTAAGTGTCTTACCTAAAGAATGATCTAACTTGAAATGACGATAGAAAAATTTATTTAGCTTTCAGTTTTCCAAGCGGATGTGATTTTTCCATCGTTTGATAAAGCTGACTTAAATTTAAATGCGTGTATTTCTCCGTGGCTGCTAAAGACGTGTGACCAAGCAAGCTTTGAATGACACGCAAATTGGCTCCGCTATTTAGTAAATGTGTAGCAAAACTGTGACGTAAAGCATGTGGATTCAAACTCTGAGTCAGGCCGCTTTGCGCGCCAATCTTGCGAATCCAATTATAGCCAGTGCGTTCATTGATCGCAGCATCTTCAAAGATTTCATTTTGAAATCGGAAAAAAATAAATTCAAAATTTTTAGGAATTGATGGGAAGTGATCTTTGATGAACACACGATAGGCAGTCCATTCTGCCCAAACAAATTCGGGACAAACTACAATTCGTTCTTTGGCGCCTTTACCGCGGACTAAAATTTTACGATCTGATTCAATCACATCGCGCATTTTTAAATGGCAGCCTTCTGAAATACGCAATCCAGCCCCGTAAAGAAAAAGAAACAGCAATCGCTGCTGTCGCAGTAGTAAATTCTCAAGCTGCGTGGTCTGAGCGGGTTGATTTCCTAGGAACTGTAAACAAGCGCTGATTTCATCAAATGATATAAAGTGAGGTATTTTACGTGGCACTTTGGGTGAGTGGTAGACCTCAGATAGGGCTGTTTCGATCTTGTGGGTTTCGTATAGCCAATTTAGAAAGCTCTTTAAGGTACCCATTTTTCGGTTCCGCGAGGCCAGGCTCAGATGCCCTAGTTCCAAAAGTCGAGTCGAGAAGTACATTCTCAGATCGACTGTATTGATTTTTGAAGTTTTTACAGGCTCGAAAAACCCCTCTAAGTCTTTTTTATAGGCCCGCACCGTGTGAGGGCTGCAGGTTTTAATATTCTGCATGTATTTCAAATAGTTATCTATTTCGTGAAAGGCCTCTAGTGGGGTCATTTTCGTGAAAATCCTAAATTTTTTATAACACCTTGCAAAAATTTTCTTGCAAAAATTACTTAACCTAGACTATATTGCGATGCGTAAGCAACGGTGCATCATTTCGAGACTGCCTTTCGGGGTCAAGCGAAGGGGTCGTCGTCACTGAAAAAAATACTAACTGAAATGACATTATCACACAAAGGCGGAACGTATGAACGATAATTCAATTTCCTCGTCACAGGTCCTACCGACGAGCCAATCCCAAAACCAAGTGCTTTGGGGCAAACCCATCGAGCAGGCTAAGCCGGCTCAAATGATCACTCGATCAATCATTTACCAATCAGAAGCGATGGGTAACTTGATGAAGATGATCGACCGTGTAGCTCCTTCTAATGCTAACGTATTAGTATTAGGTGAGTCTGGAACTGGTAAGGAATTACTGGCTCGTGCGGTTCATGAAAAGTCGACTCGTAAGAGCCGTCCTTTCGTCGCTATTAACTGCGGCGCTTTACGTGAAACGTTGCTTGAGAGCGAATTGTTTGGACACGAAAAAGGTTCATTCACCGGCGCTTACACACGTAAGATCGGTTTAGCTGAAGTCGCTAACGGTGGAACTTTATTCTTAGATGAAATCGGTGAGCTTTCTCACGGCATCCAAGCTAAACTTTTACGTTTTATCCAAGAAGGCGAAATCTTCCGCGTTGGTGGTAAAGACCCAATCAAAGTAGATATCCGTTTAATCTCGGCTACAAACAGAGAGCTTGATCAAGAAGTTCAAAAAGGTAATTTCCGCGAAGATTTATTCTATCGTATCAACACGATCGTAGTAAACGCGCCTCCTTTAAGACGTCGTAAAGAGGACATTCCTCTTTTGATCCAGCATTTTATGAATTCATCACCACAAGCTCAGTACGGAAAAATGAAAACTATTTCGACTGAAGCGGTTCAATTGTTGATGAAATACGACTGGCCAGGAAATATCAGAGAATTGCAAAACGTTTGTGAACGTCTGCAAATTCTTTCAGAAGGACACCAAATCGAGATTGGTGATCTTCCAGACTATATCCAAAGCCCTGAAGTTGAAATCGATTTCTTAGAGTACGATCCAAACATCCCTCTTTATGAAATCGAGAAAAAGTACATCCTTAAAGCCCTTGGTCACTTTAGCGGTAACAAAACGCAAGCGGCTAATAGCCTAGGTATTACAATTAAGACTCTGTACAACAAACTTCACGAATACGGTGAATTTGATAAGTTTGCGGTACATTCAAAACCGATGAAGTAAATTTAGACAGAAACTCTGAAAATGGGTTTCTGAAAAAAGTTTAAGTATGGCAGTGGAACGTTACCTGATAGCCATCAAATATAGAACGTCTGCAGTTTTTTAAAGGGCTTTAGTAAAAGCCCTTTTTCTTTTTTTGAGACAGTAAAAATTTTCTTAATTATTTCCCTTAGACCTTTATTTCCCAACCCATTCTCCCGATCTAACCAGTGATGAATAGCGCCCTTAGCGGCTGGTGAGGTTTTGTGAAAATAAAAGTGGTTGTGCTTAGTTTTTTAATTACCGCGTTCTTAAGCCTAAACTTTGTAATACCTCAGCTAGCTCAGGAACATCTGCAAGCCCATATGACCGATGTGCAAGACGCCGTTTATAAATATGGCTTAGAATTAACTTTCGAAGATGTTCGCTTATCTTATATTCCTCTTAGAATTCGCATTAATAAGTTGAACATTAATACAAAAGAGGGTGAAAAAGTATTGTCGACCGACCGCGTGGATTTTTCGAGTTGGTCATTTGTGGAATTGTACAACATCACCCAAGGTGAAATGGATTTTGGCGATCTAACAAAACTGAAAATTTCCGTACAGAAACTAGAATTAAACGAAGTATATCTGTCCCCGCGATTAAAATCGGCACTGACCGAATTGGGGTATGAAAAGTTAGTGCTGAATATCGTGTCCGATTACGACTATAAAGTTGAAACAAGAGATTTTTATCTGAATGAACTTTCTGTCGAAGGTTTGCAAATGGGTAAACTGAGCGTGAGTGCTCACTTAACGGATTTTTCTTTACCTAACGGTCTGGATTTAAAAGATATGTCACAATTTCAGCAAAGCTCGGTGAAGCGGTTCTCGGTGGAATATGTGGATAATTCGTTGATGACTAGTGTGAGATCTTTAGCAGAAAAAAACAATGTATCTTTGGATAGATATATAGCCTTTGAAAAAACCGATACTAAACGTGATCCCGCCAACATAGAAGACTCTGAAATCAAAACAGGGCTTCGTGATTTCCTTCATAATCCTCAGTCGGTGAAGTTAGCTGTGACTCCGGATAAGGAAATTCCATTCAAGGATATTTCTTTGATGATGATGCTGTCACCATATAAGCTAATCGAGTCACTACAACCCAGTTTGCAGATCAATGGCTCTACTGTTCAACTTTATAAAGGCAACTAGGTTTCAACTAGCAGTCATTTGTTGAATTAAACCGATTTTGGTTTAAAAATTGGCTCATGAAATACATTTTAATATCACTATTGGCCTTGGCAGCTACTGTTGCTGCCCAAACGACAACCACGACAACGACGACCAGCAAGAACGAGGCAGCGAAGTACGAAACCAAAGTTTACGACACTTCGTTTTCGACCTCATCGCGCGTTGTGATTGATGAAGAAGAAATTCAAAATTCAAAAGCACCGAATATGTCGGAGCTATTGTCCACCAAGGCCAATATCAATATTACGAACTCGGCATTTCAGCCCAACTCACTACTTGTGCGCGGTGGCGATTCCAGCCAAGTCTTGATTGTTATCGATGACATACCTGTTTATGATGCTTCAACGGTTCAACGTTCATTCAATTTAAATTCGATCAGCTTAAATTCGGTTCAGCGAATTACAGTGATCAAGGGCAGTCAATCGGTTTGGTATGGCGGACAAGCGCTGAGCGCTGTTATTAAAATCGACACACTACCTAGAACATGGAAAGAAAACCATCGCCTAGATATCCAAGGTGGCAGCAGTGATTATCGCGAAGTCAGCGGCGATTTCTATAAAGCAATTTCGGAAACGTCTATGGCCATCGTACGCGGCCAGTATCAATACCAAAACTCACCAAGCCCAGTGGAAAACTCGGATTTCAAATACAAACGACGCAAAGACAATGTGGAAGCCGTTTATTTGTTGCGTGATGATTATCAGTTCAATATCAAACTATCGCATACAACTGATCGTAACGAAAATGCGACGGGTTTTTCTTACACTGATTTTAAATCGGCAGATACGTTAGATTTTATTACATTTAGTGAAGTGAATCAGTACCAAATGGCTTACAGAAATAATTCAGTTTGGTATCGACCATTTTTATCAGCTGGATTTGTGGATGCTCATCGCGTGTATAACCAAGGCATAAATCAGTTCAGCTCAACCGAGGACAATCAGGAATACAAAAGTACATTGATCCCAGTGCGCCTTGAATTTCGTTTGTTAAATGAAGAGTCTTGGAAATGGGATGTGGGGGCTAGTTTCCAAAAAGAAACGATGTTGTATGAAACTTTCAAACAAATGCAAGCCGAACAAAGCAACGAGATGGCGGGTACATTCACCAAAGTAGAATATTTGCCGATGTCGGATTTGTCTCTGCAGGCGGGCTATCGTTACGATACCGATTTACATTATCGGGATGTAGGAACCTATCAAGTCGGTGTGAAATACGAAGATTTTAAATTGGAACATTCTACAGGCTACAGATTGCCTTCGCTGTATCAGCTATTTTCAAACAAAGGAAATTCCTGGTTAAATCCAGAATCATCACGCACATTCTCTTTGAGCCACGATAAAGTTATTAATGAAGAGTTAGAAACCTCCGTCACGGTGTTTGAAACTCATATTGAAAACCTAATCGCAGCTCGTGGTAATCCTTTGCAGTACTACAATGTCGGTCGTACGATCACTCGAGGTATCGAAGCGGCGGCGTCGTATCGATTCACATTTGATCAAAAGCTAACGGTTAATATGGCTTATCAAGAACCTCGCGATATCAATACGGGCAAGTGGTTAGTGCGTAGACCATTACAAAGTGCAAGTCTTGTATACAGTAGGAAAGATGAGCAATCGACTTGGAATCTAGAATTGGTTGCTAGGGGTTCTCGCGATGACACTAAAAACTCAACTCAGACCGTGAGTTTGCCTCCGTACACGACATTAAGTTCAAGTTACATTTTCAATTTGTCCGAAGGATTTGCGCGGTCAGTTTCGCTCGAAGAAATGTCGCTCTACTTCCGTGGACAAAACCTGCTTTCTGAAAAATACGACGAAAGCTATGGCTATAGAAATCCAGGCTTAGAATTTTTTGCAGGTGTGCGCCTGGGAATTTAGACAAAAAAAAGCCCACTCTAAAGTGGGCTTTGAGTTTTTCATTATTGAAATGAAAGTTTAGAAGTAACCTTCCTCACCATCATCTTCGTCTTCGTCATCAGTATCGTCGTCATCGTCGCCAGCAATGTCATCATCGCTTTCTTCCATGTCTTCGAATTTTTCTGATTCTTCAGCGTCATCCCAGTTGTCATCTTCGTCTTCAGCAGTTGGTTCATCATCTAAACCAGTTACTGTTTCCATTTCGGAATCATCTTCGAATTCAGAAGTTAATTCGTCCAATGATTTTTCAGTTTCTTCGCTGATCATCATCCCTGCGCCAGCGGCTGCTGCTGCCGCGGCTACTTTTTTAGCTTTCTTAGCAGGAGCTGGTTTAGCGGCTTTTTTAGGAGCTGCTTTTTTTGCTGCTTTCGCTGTTGCTTTCTTAGCAGGGGCTGCTTTTTTAGTCGCTTTAGCGGCCTTTTTAGGAGCTGCTTTTTTAGTTGCTTTTGCCTTAGCTTTTGGCGCTGCTTTCTTTGTGGCTTTTACTGCCTTTTTTGCTTTTGGTGCTGGTTTTTTCTTTTTAGATTTAGCCATAAAAAACTCCTTCGAGGTCCGTTCGATAGCGGTTTAATTAATCACAAGTCTGATGCTAACGGAGCTTTTTTTTAACGGCAAGGAATTAGTTTCCTAATTCCCTACCTAATCTCGGCTTAAATTATTGTTAAGAATTGATTTAGTTCAGGTAGTACTCGTCCAAAATCTTACCCAACTTTGGGTCAATTTTGTGCGAAATGAAGAACCCGCCCTTATACGGGGCTTTTTCACCCACAAGAGTAATATACCCAAGTGGATTTTGATTCTTGTCCGAGATTGTAAAAATCAGATCATTTAACTGAACAGGGATGCCCGAAACGCTGAACGATGCTAACGGATTGAATGAAGTTTCTGCAAATAGGCCAAAAGCTTCAGCGCTTAAGTACAGATAGACTTTTCTTTCCTTATTCGGAGTCAGCAAAATAGCGCGTGATGGCGCCTCGCCCGCCGGAAAAAGAGGCACGGTATTGCCATTAGGTAGCTTCGCAGGAACCTCTGTGACATTTCGCAGCACATACTTCACCGGAATGATCAGCGTCGTGTAAGGCATCGAAGAAAGATAGTCTATATACAGGCGCATTCCAGGATATTCCGGGAACGTCATGTCGATGCTAGTCAGCGATCCAAAGTTAGTCATAGGAACACGAATTACAAAGTTTCCATTCGCGCGATCAAAATCGATGTAAGGAACGGTTGAGCTTGGGATCGCTCCGGTTAGGGCATACCCAGTCATACTGGCCGAAGCGATAGCCTTTTCTAAAGTTTTACGACGTGCGGCCAAGTCATCTGTTGTTGTGCCACCACCGCCACCTCCTCCCGTAGAGGTAGAATTGTTAGAACTGCTGGTCGGACTATTTTCTGATTTGAAACTGCCCGGAGAGCATTGAATCAGAAACGTCAGACTAGAAGCTAAGAGAATACGTGAAAATAACTTCCCATTCATAAGTCATCCTTTTTTTTATGTAAGTGCTTCGGAAGTTACATGCGGTTCACACTCACAAAGTCCATCGGACCAAAGAGTGGGTGACTTTAGTTAGGTCTGTGGTTTTAATGCGTTTTTTTGGGTAACAATAAATTCTGTTTTTTTAAAGACGAAAGATTTTAGTCAGATAACGAAGCAAGAAATCTGCATAGGAAAATTGAATTTCAAAATGATACAATTCGAAGGTCCTGGAAAAGACTGTGGCTCTAGGCAGAGCTGTCGAACCACAGACGGATCACCTTACTTGGGATTTCTAAAATGGTTCGTGAATACGTATTCGACGATTGGCCATTCACTGTCGGGATCGCGGTATTTAACACCGATGATGGATTGGCTTTCTTCGACTTCTAAATGTGGACCTGACAAAAATACGCGGCCTTTGCCAAACTCAAAAGCGATCATGGCTGGAAAATTCGGAGCAAAAGTTGAATACACCTGGATCTTTTTTGTTTTAGCTTCTGTATCTGTGTAAAGTAGTGAAGGACCACCCAGTAAAAGAATGCGATAGGTGTCTTTAAAGTTAGGAATCAAAACTTTATAGTCAGACATTCCAGTTTTGAACGAGGCCATTTTCAGAGCCGTGCCGTCAAGAGCAATACCATTGAGTAGTCCAATACCATAATTGATCGGAGTCGGCGAAGGTCCCTGCCTATGAGATGTCGCATAGAAAGCACCGGCACAAATACCAATATAGTTTCCGCCCGCATTAACGAATTTTAAAATTTCTTGTGCACCCGAAGCGCCAAGGTTTTCATTGTAGATCCAAGATTTTCCACCCGGCATAATGAGAGTATGGAAGCCACCTTTGTTCAGGGAACCGTTCAAAATGTCTTTTTCATAAATCAGTTTGTATGAACGTCCATGGCTATAAAGAAAATTCTTGAGCTGGTTTTTGCCTGTACCCCAAGTGCCTTTACCATAAAACAATGCGACTTGTTTTGGTTTGCCAGGGAAGACGACATCGTCAGGTAATCGATCCGGCGCCGATTCTTTTACGTCATTTAAAATTCCTTCCACGACGTTTTGATATTCCATATACATCAGGCTTCCTGCGTACCCATAAGAGACGGAACTAGTTAGTATAAGTGTGACAAGTGTAAGTAATATTTTTTTCATGAATAAAATCCTAGTCAGCGTCATTTGCAGTTGTCACGTGAATTCTAAGGCGATAGCGTGAAATTGCTGGAGGGGTCCATGCGTCCACAGGTTTTGAGTTTTTCAATTTTGTTCACAGGAATGTTCGCGATGACAGGACAACTTGCCGTCGCTGAGCCATTTAACAGTTTCCTAAATTCTCTCGATCAACGTTTGCCGATGAATACTATGTTTATGCAACACGTGTTGCTTGAACATAAAACGAAACTAGCGCTTCCTAGCTTGCTTGAAAAATGGGGAGTGATTAATCAGGATGCGGCCGCAACCTACAATGGTGTATTAAACACGGTTGTATTGAAAGAAGAACATACGACGGATGAAATTCGCACTGATGGCAAAACTCGTAAAAGAATTAAAACTATAAACGAGTTGGAATTCGCAGAACCGTCGATTTGGTCAGTCCAAGCTTCGACTATTTTTCATGAACTCTCCCATGCCGAATACGCATGGTTGCCAAAATCTAAAGATCCTGTCGATATCACATTGTTGGCCATGTTAGGAACCGATTTGGATCAGTATTTAAAAACCAATTATTCGAAGTTATCCGTTTTCGATCGACGAATTGCTCGTTCAGAAATGTTTGCTTATTTTCGTGGTGACTTTTTGTTGTCATTAGTGAATGCGGTTGAAGAAATTATGATGGAGAATGGTTACTATAAAACAAGCAAGACGTGCCGAGTTTCTAATTTTTTCTTAACCCAACGGGGGAAACACCCTGAATTGGATTATTCTAAATTCGTTGCGTTTGGTGACGACGTCAGTTTAAAGCCGGCCAGTCTGCCGTTTATATACGTGAAAGGTAAAGATATCGAAATTAATTCGAAGCACCCTTTAAATCAAAAGTTAGGCAATGCGCTGTGGAACCAAATTATTTTTCATTTTTCACCGGCAAAGTCGAAATTTGAGGTGATACGATGGATGAATTCAAAACCAGAATTTTTAAAACTCATTGAATCGTGCCGTGCTCAACTACCAGCCCTTCCGAACTGAAATGTATCAATTCTTTGCCCAGATTCTCTTAGTTCTGCAACGACAGTATCTTTGTAAAAATAATTAGAAATAAATCCGTTGCCACTTTCATTATCGACTGGAACTCTGTCGCTGGATATGATCCAATAGGCTTGATGAAGCTAAAAAAAGGGCTCAATACAGAAAAACGAATTGTTCGCGCCGCCATCAAATGTGTGGGTACAATTGGACTTCATCAAACAACGTTTCAGAAAATTGCCGATAAAAGCAAAGTCTCGCAACCTTTGGTTATGCACTATTTCAAGACTAGAGACGATATTTTTCCCAAAGTATGGGAGCACGTTTATCAGGAAGCTATAGAACGTACGTCGAATAACTTAAGTTTGCACAAAAATCCCATTGATAAACTGAAGGAGTACATCGCTGTATCTTGGGATCAATTCAACTCAGATCCCGCACTGACTAAAATATACATGCAATTGCATTCACTGGCGGTATTTGACGAAAAACTTCGATCGATTAATACTCAAGTCAAACGCATCGCTATTCATCGGATTGCGGGAATTATCTCTGAAGGGCAGGGGCAGGGGATATTCAGTAGAAACGTTAATCCGCTTCAGCAGGCTAAAATTATACATATTCAACTGAGCGGTTTCATACTGAATGGAATTTCCGAAAACAAAGATTTCGATTACGAAGAACTCTTAAAAGAGTTCACGAATTCGACGTTGGCTGCGCTCAAATAAAGTTTCGGCTTCTGGTCTTCCAATCGAGATAAAATGTGGATTAATAAATCCGGATGTATCAAGCGAAAATGTAGCGTTCATCGTAATTCTAAGATTTCTTAAAGGTCCCAGCGCATTTTTGAAATGCTCTCTAAAGATCGGCTCGTAATTGCGATGAGCCCATGACTGAGTTAGGGAATGGACGTCTAAGTCGTCATAATAAATTCTCTCGTCCGGGTGAATGGTAAATCTTAATTCACCCATACTGGAGCTAAGAAAATTTAGTAAAATCAGTTGGAATCGTTTTAGGAAAAACACATTGGTGAGCTTTGCAATCTCGTTGGGCCTAATTATCGTTAGGTATTCTAACGGTTCTCCTGGCTTGGAAATAAGAGAAACTTCTTTCAGTTGATAGGGCCGAATTCGATTTCTGATAGTTGCCAAAACACGAGCGTTGGTTTGAAAAACAATAGCCCCTTCTGGGGCCTGTTTAATCGCGTACATTAATGGTCTAAGGAACAATTCGTAAAATGCGAGCTGTCTTTCGTATTCGCCTACTATGCCTTTGCCATCTTTTTTGGGCTGAGGAATATGAAGGCGACCGAGTTCGAAAAAAATTTTCCCTGGGCCAGAACGAATCGTTTTGGGTGCAACATCAGGAAAATGAGCTTCGACATTGAGTTTCTGGCTGGGGCTCAAAGAATGCTGAAGCTGAATTCGTCCGACGGTTTCTAAATTTTGCTGCAATAAAAAGTGGGTTGTTCTATCGCGATAACTTAGATCTTCTTGTTGGTACGTCTTGATATTTTCGCTGCGTTCGGGGCCTTGTTTTGCGTAGTTCGAATAAATTTGGCTCAGTGAGCGGCTGTTCTCGCCCAATAGAAAGAGCAAGCCTGTGCTAGACTGCATTCCGGTGTTATATAAAAAGTTTTCATTAACGACATTTTCAGGAAGTTTGCCGGTTTTTGGATTTTCCCTTAAGCGGGTGACGGTGAAAGAGCTATATATCTGAGTCCGAAACGTAGATGGGTCGTTTTGCGCAAAGGGGTTTGCCCAGGAGTTTCCGACCGCATGGACATCGTAAATTACGGCGTCTGGGCGACTTAGTATTGGGTGTGTCTCCGAAATTGACGGATTATAAAAAGAACGACAGCTGTTGTCTCCGGCATAAGCTAAAGCCGCGATAAAAACGAATGTAATCAGTGCCTTCATAGATTTCTATGGTTTCAAAAACTGTTCCCTTGCCTGGCGGGCGGGGTGACCTGCTGAAGCATAAAATTCAATATGAGAATTGATGGCCTGCTGTAAGTACAGCAATAATGCTGCAGCGTTTCAATAAAAAAATTGATAACTTATTTAAAAATGATCATAAAATACTGAGTTTATTTAGTAAAACATACTATAAATATATTATATTTAATAAAAAATAGGTGTGCTTAATGACCTTGTTTAGACTGGTGTTTTGTTATTAAGATCGGACCAATAAAGCGAAGGATTCCTATATAAAGGCGGATTATCTTATGAAAAAAACAGTTTCAGTTCTTCTGGTTTCAGTGGTTTCAGTTTTTTTGTTAGCTAGCTCGATGGGATGTTCCACTTTGTCGCAGGCGCAAACGCCAACCGAGGCTGAAATTAATGCCGAGTCGGCAAAGGCCTACCAAGAAGTGAAATCCAAATCCAAAATTTCGACTCGTAAAGATTGGAACGAAATGGTTCAGCGAGTGGGTCAACGTATCGCCCGGGCTTCAGGTGAAAATTTTCAGTGGGAAATTGTTTTGATTGAAAATGATGAACCTAATGCGTGGTGCATGCCCGGTGGAAAAATGGCCGTGTACACGGGAATTATGCCGATCTTAAAAACAGAAGGTGCGTTGGCCGCAGTGATGGGTCATGAGGTAGCGCATGCGACGCGACGTCATGGACAGAAGGGCTACGCTCGGGCCATTGAGGAGCAGCAAACAGGTGCTTTGATAGGCGTGGCCACAGCGGTTGGGGGGCAGTTGCTTTGTAAAACAGAAAATTGTCGACTGTTAGCGGGCCTTGGTGGAGCGGCGGCTGGTGTGGCGCTCACCTTTTTCAACCGTAAATTTTCACGCGAAGATGAAACTGAAGCTGATCAAGTAGGACAAATCTATATGGCTAAAGCTGGTTACGAACCTTCAGAATCCATCGCCCTTTGGGAACGCATGAACGCAGCTAAGGGCGGTGAGGTGCCCGAGTGGATGTCAACGCATCCATCGGATAGTAATCGCCGCGCGAAACTGACACAGTGGTTACCTCAAGCGCAGCAAGTCTATCAGCAATCCCCCGAAAAATATGGTAAGGGCGGATCGATTCATTAGGCCTCTTTTGGCTTAATAAATAGCGCCAAGAAAAATAATGTCGTCAGTGTGCAGACTATTGCCGCCCCTGACGGCAAATCCCATCGATAACTTAATACAAACGACAACAAAACACCAAGGCTTCCGGTGACCCAAGCGAGGCTCAACTGACTAGAGACCGTGTTGAGAAATCGCCCAGCCAAAGCCGCAGGTGCCACCAATATTGAAAATACGACTAGTACGCCCGCATGTCGCGTAGAGAACGTGATCACAATTCCAAATAGGAAATAAAACAAAAAGTCCCATATGAACTTTTTGTTTTTACCTTCAGACGCACTCCAAAACTGCTTTCTAAAAATCCAGTGTAGTCCGCCAACAATAGAATACACCAACGTTGTTTCTATAACTTCTGTCCAAGTTACAAACAAGATATTGCCAACCAGAGCTTCTTTTAAATGTTCGGCTCCATGAGGTAGCTTATCCGTAACTAAAATCAGCGCACCGCTGGCCAAAGCATAAGTCATTCCGATAAGAGCTTCTTGTGACACTTTCTTTTCATAGTGTCGTAGCATGGCCAAGATAAAAGAGATGACCAAGCAGAACGTTAGCGACAGCAATAGCGCCAAACTTTTATTTTCGCTCTCGGTAGCAAAAAATAAACTGACGGTGCTTCCGAGGGCGGCAATTTGCGAAAGGCTGATGTCGACAAACACCACATCGCGTTTTAAAACATGTAAACCTAAATAAGCATGAATGCCGACCAGTAATATCGCCAAAATAAACGGAGCGGCTAAAAAAGAATAAGCTTCCATTATTTTGCCGCCTCTATAGTGGTCACGATTTTTTCAATTAGTTGATCGTTCGTTGTGATGCCTGTATCGCCTTCAACTGACACCGGTATTTTTTGAATTTTCAAATTAGGAACATCTTGTTTCAATTTATTACCGGCATCATCCAGGTATAGATTTTCGATCAACACTAAACTGATGTTTCGCTTTTTAATTTCGGAAATAACAGATAATAAATGATTCGCCGTCGGAGGAATCCCAGGCTTAGGCTCTAGCTGTAGATTGCAAACCAAATCGAAACGCGAGCAAAAGTAGGCCAGGTACTTGTGGTACGTAATCAGTTCTTTGACTCCGGTTTTTGCAAGACGTTTTTTCCACTCGGCAGTTTTGTCGATCATGTGCTGGTTAAACTTTTTAGCGTTTTCGTTGAACAATGTTGTGTGTCCTGGGTCACTTTGTGCTAAACGATCGGCTATTAAAACAGCCGCTTTACCGACTCGAACTGGGTCTAATTGAAAATGTGGATTACCACCAGGATGAACGTCGCCGTCCGCACGCGAGATCGTGCCCTTGGGAATATCGATTGGATCCAGCATGGGTCCAAGTTCCATGACGTTGTTCTTTTGCAAAAGTTTCTCGTTACGTGAACCTTCAATCAACGGTGTAAGCCAGGCAGTTTCTAGTTCCAAACCTTGGGCAATGACAAGATCAACAGGTCGCAGTTTTACCATGTACGAAGGTTTCGCTTCGATTTGATGTGGGTCTTGCGTCCCTTTCGCGATATGGAACACATCCACTTGATTACCGCCAACTTCACGAACGATAGCGGCTACATCTGTCGTAGTGGCCGCGACTTGAATTTTTGCAAGACTACAAAGTGGCAAAAATAAAAGAAAAACAAATTTATTCATAACGGCCTCTAATACGTGTGAGTTGGATGGGCGCCCATAGTTAAATTAAACTGCAGAAAAACGGTGTTCTCGGTGTCCTCGTTGTAGATGTTACGAACACCGCCTTTACGTTGATTGAACTCCAATTTCAGCGCCGAAAACTCTGACGCCGAAAAGACCAATCCGACCGAATGACGAGTCGAGGTCTCATTTGGTGATTTGGTGGTATCAAAACTGTTTTTAAACGTAAGATCGTCATAGCGATACAAAGCCGCCCACTGCATAGCAAATTGATATTGGATCCACGAAGCCAATCCACCAGCCGTTTCATCGTCGACGTCGGCTTGTCGTTGTGTCCGTCCTAAATACTCGGTGGCCCACGTGACTGATTTGTATTTACCGCCCGCAGTTGGTCGCCATTTCAGAGTGACATCAGCACCAGTCAGCAATGTGGTTTTGCGGTATGAATTGGCTCCGTTTGCATACGAGGCTCCAAGCTCAAGGGTTGTGGCGTCGTCTATATCAAATAGATTTTTCCAGTGTGTAACACCTACGCCATCATTTGGGTTGGCCGAATTAAATTGCTCGTTTTCTCCTTTTCCTCGTAAGAATTGAAAAGTGACTTCGCTAAACCATGAAGTCGGCAATAATACGGCGGCCGATATACCCACGTCGTTTAGCCCCTCATCACCTAGCAATTGAGTATTAGCCAGTGGAGCTTCAACAAACGTATAGGCATGGGTATGCAGAGTATTGTGTTTACCTAAGAACGCCTTGAATTTGCCAATTTTCAAATTGGTAGCGGGTAGGGCGCTGCTTTCTGCGAAGGCTTCTTCCGGTTCGATGATCCATTTCTCTTCGATTTTATTTCCGTCCGATTCTAAAGATGGGTGCACGGCTAATAGTAAATTTAATCGCGTGTATGGATCGACAGCTGAATAAAATTGTAGCTCGGCTTCCTGAATCGCAAGGCCATTCGGATTAGTGTCAAGGTTTGCAGGATCTGCATCTTCTTTGTGGAAGTTAGAGTTGCGATACAGAAAAAGAGCGGTAGCATTGACATTGGGGGACGTTATACAAAATGATTCTAAACTGAAAACAGAAATTAGAATAAATAAAAATAAGCGAACATCTTGAAAAAGCATACATGTTTCCTTTAAATAAGAATTTAATTATTAAGAGTAATAAAAAATATATTTAAGAAAAACGAGGCGGTTTTCGCAGAGGATCAGAGTCGGGATCTTGATAAATTGAATTCGGTCGCGAGGTAAAATTAAATTTTAGTTTTAGTATTAAATCAGCAAATTGATCAAACGAAACGGCAAGGAAAACGAATCCATTGACCATGCTGCCATGGCAGTCTTCGTGGCTGTCGGCCGTCGAAGCACCTAAATTTTGACTATGAGAATGGCTATGAGTGTGAACATGGGCAAAGTCGAGGTAAGAAAATTCATGAGATTCATTAAAATAAGAATTAAAAGTGGTCTTTAAGATTCCTGATCCTAAGATAATTATTAATATAAAGGAAATGGCTTTCAGGAAGCCTTTTTTCAAGACCATATAAGGTCCAGAATGCCTCGAAATCTAGCCGCAGGCAAGTGTTTACAAAAAGAAAGAGACCACTCTTTTTTAAGGAGCGGCCTCTTTTTTAGTACAACAATATTTTACTTACTTATTAACCGATTAGTTTAAGAGCTAATTGATTAGATTGGTTAGCTTGAGCTAATGTAGAAGTACCAGCTTGTAACAAGATGTTGTTACGAACCATTTCAGAAGAAGCCTGAGCTACGTCAGTATCTCTGATACGGCTGTTGGCGGCACTCATGTTCTCATGAGCTACACCTAAGTTATCTACAGTCGATGTTAAACGATTTTGTAGAGCACCCAGATTGGCGCGGTAGCCATTCACTAGTTCTTGAGCAGAATCTAAAGACTCAAGAGCTGTTTGAGCTCCTTCTTTAGTAGTGTAATCAAGACCTGAAAGCCCCAAAGCATCAAGTGTTGCTACGTTTTGTGAAGCATCAAATGAAATTCTGTCTTCTTCTGCGTTGTTGAAGATACCAACTTGGAAATCGAATTGTGGCGTTGAACCATCCAACAATTTAGTTTTACCCCAAGTAGTTACAGAAGAAATACGTTGAACCTCAGATTTCAATTGATCAACTTCCTTGTTGAGAAATCCGCGCTCTACTTCACCTACAGTGTCAGAAGAGGCTTGGATGCCCAACTCACGAAGACGAACAACGATGTTACCGATTTCGTTTAAACCGCCTTCAGCTGTTTGAACCATCGAGATACCGTCGTTAGCATTTCTTTGTGCTTGTGCAGATGATCTGATACTAGCTTTCAAGCCTTCGCTGATTGCTAAACCAGCTGCGTCGTCAGCTGCGATATTGATACGGCTACCAGACGCTAATTGCGCCATTGATTTACCGATCATTCTTTGGCTACCATTCAAATTTCTTTGAGCGTTGATAGCTGCGATGTTTGTTGTTACTCTCATACCCATAAAATTATTCCTCCGTTAATACGTTAATTTTTTTAAATCTTTCATTTATAACCTCCGTGTGTTGTTTAAGCTCACCCTCTTTATAAGGGACGCATCCATTGCGAATTTAGGCCTTTCACTATTAGGCACCATTTTGGTACCCGAATCTTTTGAACACTCTATTGTTCTTCTTTATCTTCCTTGAAGGCCTCCTTTCTAAATTTGGGAAAGTCTGACTGCACTTTCCGGTTCCTTCTGAATCCTTGTTATTTTTTGCAACACACTGGTTGTTCTTAGAAACCAGTGCGGCGCTTACAAGTAATCATTCGGGGTGTGCGACATTTTCTTGACAGGACTTTAGGGAGGAAAACGATTGTTTGAATAAATATGGTCTTTGGGACGAGGAAAAAAATTCCATTCGCTAGGCAAAATGTTTTCTTGAAAATGAAAAACCTCATGAAACCTTGATAAACAAAGGGTTCCCGGACGTTCTTCATAGGGTAAAAGGACCAGGCTATTCTAAGTTTTGACTAGTCGATTTCGTGTGAGCGGCAAAATGCCATGCTACCAGACATCAAATATTCATGTGTCTGCTGTGTTTTTCTGTGTGGTTCTGTTGGATACCCTAATGTACATTTCTCAGTGATAGCGTCAAAATGGCTGCAATCATCACAACTGAAGCGATGATTGTAGTGTTGATAGTCAAACGCAGAAACTTTCTCACGCTTGATCGAAGGTCTAATTTTTCTTTCTGTTTTAGCCATTGTTACCTGATTACATGACAAGTCTCATGGCGGACAAGCATAATTAGGGTATATGACAAAATCACAAATTTTTTTCATGCTATTCTTTGGTGTTTTAGTTCAAGCAACTTCCAGTTTTGGCTACTCCAAACCAGAAGACTGTCCGTACCAAATCACTCATCGCGACAATTTGCAGTTTTCAATGCAATATCAATCGGATCGAGCAGAATGCTGGCATTCCATTCATCCGATGAATGGTTATGAAGACTTGGTTTATCGTAGCTACTTAGTCAGCTCTGATGGAATGTTGTTTGTTTTCAATTCATACGGTAAGGGCTCGGACACTAAATCGACAGGTGCGCGAACGTACTATTTTTTTCCACGAGAAATTTATGAGCCGGCCAGTGTGACTTTAGCCTCTAATCAAGTATCAGTTAAAATTAATTCTAAACTAAGTTTTGATTTTGAATCTAAAAATTTATACCCGCTGAATAACGCTAACATTGTTTTTAAAAACTACACGTCAATTAACCCTAAAAATGCCGGTGGTGTCGAAGTCCTTCGTTATAATGGCGTTTATTTAGATACCGGCTTTATGATGGGTAAGCCCGCGAATTCAGTACCGACTCTAAAATCGATGTTTAAAAACCAATTTGGCCAAAAATGCTCAATTGTGAACCAATCTATATTCGATTATAAAAACGGAGATGCAATCTTGAAAAGCGACAGTGTTTTGCATCGAATTGTTGCGGCTCAATGCCCCACGTTTAATTGGGTGGACTAAAAAAAAGCATATGGTTATTTGACAGAAACGGGTTTGCGACCCAAGTTATTTCTGAGAGGTAATTTATATGTCAGAAATTGATAAAATGACCCAAAAAAGCCAAGAAGCAATGCAGGCAGCGGCCCAAAAAGCTGAGGCAAAAAGTCACTCCATGGTCGAACCGGAACATTTTCTTCATGAGCTTGTGACCCAAGAACAGGGTATCGTTCCGCGTATTTTGGAAAAATTAAATACAAATATTCAGTCGTTAGCTTACGACCTTCAAAGTCGTATTGATCGTTTTGCTCAAATTACAGGTAGTCATCAAAAGCCATATGCAAGTCCGCGACTGCAAAAGATGTTTCAAACGGCCGAAGTTGAAGCTAAAGCCATGGGCGATAGCTTTATATCGACCGAGCATTTCTTTTTAGCGGCTATTAAAATTAATGATACAGAATTAGCAGCGATCTTTAAAAAACATCAGTTGAAGCTGGATAATTTTTTAAAAGGTTTAACGGAAACTCGCGGAAATCAAAAAGTGGTCGATGACGATCCAGAAAACAAAATGGAAGTCTTAAAAAAATTCGCACGTGATTTGACGGCTCTTGCGGCCGAAGGCAAGCTAGATCCGGTTGTGGGCCGAGATGAAGAAATTCGTCGAGTGATTCAGGTGCTTTCTCGTCGTACTAAAAACAATCCGGTACTAATTGGTGAGCCTGGTGTAGGTAAAACAGCCATTGCTGAGGGGTTAGCATTGCGTATTGTGCAAAAAGACATTCCTGAAAACCTAGTGGGTAAAAAGCTATTGAGCTTAGATCTGGGTGCATTAGTTGCTGGTGCAAAATATCGTGGTGAATTTGAAGATCGTTTGAAAGCAGTTATTAAAGAAGTTACTAGTAGTGACGGCAAAATCATTTTATTTATCGACGAAATTCATACACTGGTTGGTGCTGGTAAATCAGAAGGTGCAATGGATGCGGGGCAATTGTTAAAACCTGCTTTAGCGCGTGGTGAATTACGCTGTATTGGCGCAACGACCTTGGATGAATATCGCAAGTACATTGAAAAAGATGCCGCATTAGAACGTCGATTCCAAACGGTTTTAGTTGATGAGCCGTCTGTTGAAGAAGCCATTACTATCTTGCGTGGTCTAAAAGAAAAATATGAAGTCCATCACGGTGTTAGAATTACAGATAGTGCTATTGTATCCGCGGTGAAATTATCTCATCGGTATATTACCTCGCGATTCTTGCCAGATAAAGCGATCGATCTTGTGGATGAAGCGGCCAGTAAATTAAGTATTGAAATTAAATCGGTTCCGGAAGAGATCGACGAAATCGAACGGCACATGATGCAACTGAGAATTGAAAAAGAAGCGATGAAGAAGGAAACCGAAACGTCGGCGATAGAACGCATGGCTGCCATCGATAAAGAACTTGCCGGGCTTCAAAAAAACAACCAGTCGCTACGTGAACAATGGGAATTTGAAAAAGGCGGCATCGAGAATCTGAAAAAATATAAACAAGATCATGAGGCTTTGAAACTTGAAATTGAAAAAGCTCAACGTCTTGGTGATCTTGGTAAAGCAGCCGAACTTCAATACGGAAAGTTGCCAGAACTAGAAAAGAAAATTAAAGCGACGGAAGAAAAAGCTCAAAATCAGAAAGGTAAAAACCAAATTCTGAAAGAAGAAGTCGCGTCAGAAGATATCGCGGAAGTCGTGGGTAAGTGGACTGGAATTCCTGTCGCTAAAATGATGGAAGGCGAAACTCAAAAACTGTTGAATATGGAAACTAAAATGCGTGAACGCGTGGTCGGTCAAGATCATGCGCTAGAAATTTTAGGCGATGCGATCCGCAGATCTCGCGCGGAAATTTCAGATCCTAATCGTCCTGTGGGAACATTTATTTTTCTAGGTCCGACGGGCGTGGGTAAAACAGAAACAGTGAAATCTTTAGCAGAATTCCTGTTTGATTCCGATCAAGCGATTGTGCGTATTGATATGAGTGAGTACATGGAAAAACATTCGGTAGCTCGCTTGATTGGCGCGCCTCCAGGCTATGTGGGTTATGAAGAAGGCGGTCAGTTGACGGAAGCTGTTCGCAGAAAACCATACAGTGTGGTGCTGTTTGACGAAATTGAAAAGGCACACACCGATGTATTCAATATTTTACTTCAAGTACTTGATGATGGTCGCCTTACGGATGGCCAAGGTCGAGTCGTTGATTTTAAAAATACAGTTTTGATCATGACATCGAATATTGGCTCATCAGCAATCATCGATCCGGGTATGTCTGAAGAAGAGAAGAGCAAAGAAGTGACGGCGGCACTTCGTAGTCACTTTAGGCCCGAGTTTTTAAACCGTATAGATGAAACAATTATTTTCAATTCGCTGAAAGAAGAGCAAATCAGTGGTATCGTGAAAATTCAACTTACGGCTGTGGTTGAACGATTGAGAAATAAAAAGATTAACTTGAGTTTTTCAGACGCAGCGACTCGCCAACTAGGATCTCAAGGGTATGATCCGATTTATGGGGCAAGACCATTAAAACGTGTCATCCAATCCGAAGTTTTGAATCCTCTGTCTAAAATGATTTTAGCACAGGACTTTAAGCCAGGAGATTCTATTAAAGTTGATTTCAGCGGTGGGGCTTTTAAATTTAGTAAAGATGCTTAATTTAAAAATTCTATTCACTTGTGTCTTGATGGTGGGCTCTGTGTGGGCCCAAAAGAAATACCCATATACATTTCCTACGACGCCGACAGCGGTCAGTACGGCAGGATCTAAAATTACGTACGATATTAGCGCGTCTTTGGGTGATCAAAATGGAAATAAATATCAAGAGATCAATTTAGGCATCAACTGGGAAATGAATTCGTTCTTGAATTGGCGAAATGCTTTGTTCACTCGTATGGGAAACGATATTAAAAATGTTTCCGGTTTGGATTCTTCGTTGCGGTTGCAGTTAACCACCATTAATGATGAAAACACATTTGGTGTTCACGCATTTCTGGGACCCGGAGTTCGTGTTGCAACTGAAAATTACAATGCCGCTTTTGGTGAAGCGGGTTTGATTTTCAAATTGGGTGGAATTCAATTAGGCGCCGGTATCAAAAGTCTTCAGTATTTTGAAAACCGCACTGACAGTGATAAAGTCATACTGCCAAAAAATGAAAACCAGGTTTTTATTATTCTTAGCGGTGGCGGAACCATCTAAAAATAAGTGAAATAGATATCTAATCTTTGTGTTTTAAAAGTAATTCTAAGCCTATCTAGACCGCCAAAGGTCCAAGTTGGCTAAATCTGTCTAAATTTATGATAGTTTTATGATCCGGCTTTTGGTCCTGCTTTCCAGTATTTGCAAGGCTTCTGAGGTGGTTTTGTTTTTTTAAATTATTTTAATCCCTAGACTACAGACTTTCGTAATCCCTCCGATCATCTAGGTGTTAGGACTTTAATTGAGGAGGACGTGTGAGAATTGCCAAGACTTTGATACTTACGATGACTGGTTTCTTGTTAATGGGAAATCAATCGTGTGAGAAAACTGACGTCAACACGGTGAAGACAAGAAAGTTAAAAAAGATAGTGGATGTTGGCCTTGTTCAATCACGATTGATCGACATGCCGGGCGGTACTAAGTTTGACTTTCAATACGTCATCAATCAACAAATATACCCTGTCCTTCAGGCTAGTGAAGGTTTTGCTTTTCGTTACAAACCACCTTTTAATGAATCGCCGTCGCAATTGGGTTCAAACATTAGGTTTTCGGATATGAACTTGGCGACCAATGACGTTCAGTTATTAGAGCGTACATTCGGCAGAACGGCTGTTCCTAACGTGATCATGTCAGACGAAATCGCGTGCCTAGTTAACCTTCCACAATATCGTTTGTGGGGAACAATCAATTCATTCGAATTGATGAACAAAATCGGTTTGGGTTTAGGTTTCACGACTGCAGGTGCCTATAGCACGAATGGAATTCCTGGAGTTAGCTTCGGTGTTGAAACGTATCAATTAGATATGAACATGGTCGCTTCAAATCCAGTATCGTCTGAAGTATACGCGGCGGCAAACGTAACGGCGAAGCAAACTCGCACGCAATTAGAATTCACATTGCCACTTTCTAATTTGTTAATTGATCCCAGCTTTTATTTCCAAACTCCGTTAGCGCGTGTTTCTTACAACGCTTTGGAAAACTCGATCAAACAAATTCAAGAACAATTGGATTCGAAACAAGAATGGTACACACGGGTACTGTATGCGGACGAGCATGTGGCTACAATCCTAGCGGGCTCAAACCACAACGTGCAAAAAGGTGACATTTTTAATATCTACAATGAAAAAACATTCTGGATCTCTGAGAACGGCGAAATCCCGGTTCCGTGTGAATCAAAACTTCAAAGTACGTTAGACGGCGAGCCAATCGCATCGATCGAAATTTTTGATGTGAGCCCAGAAGCAGCTGCTGGTAAAGTTGTATTTGAATCAGGCATTCAAATCAAAATGGGTGCTAAAGTAAAAATTCGAAAATTAGCTGAGGACACTGCCACTAAAACAGCGTCTGCAGGCACAAATTCATCAGCTAAAAAGACGTCATTGTCTACTAACAGTCTAAGAAAAACGAATAGATAGCCTAAAACTGGATTGGGCGGAGCCATGGAGGCTCTGTCTGGTCTTTCTTCGATCTCTCTTTTGACAGTCGCATCCAGCCTTGATAGAACCTCCTTCATGTTCACCGGTATTGTCGAATCCACTCAGAAAATCATCTACACTCAAGACAAAGATCATTCGATCGTTATTCACATCACCAAGCCTGATTTTTACAACGATCTACGCATCGGCGATAGTATTTCAGTCAATGGCGTTTGTTTGACAGTGGAGGATTTCTCGAAAAACTTAGTGTTCACCTTAGGGTTTGAAACTTTAAAAGTCATGGGCTGGAATAAAACAAATTTACAAGATCGCCTAGTGAATTTAGAAAGATCGTTGCGATTTGGTGATCGTATTCATGGGCATTTAGTTAGCGGTCACGCCGATGGAGCGACCTCGGTAGTAAAACGTGAAGTCGTCGGGGACTGTTTAATTTTAGATTTCAAAACTCCACCTGGGTTTTCCCAATATTTTTGGAAAAAAGGCTCAATCACCATCAACGGTGTTAGCCTGACATTGAACGAGATATATGCTGATTCATTTTCAGTTTGTTTAATTCCTGAAACTCTGAAAAAAACAAATTTAGAAAAGCAATCTCTAGGTGATCTAGTCAGTTTTGAGTGCGATTACTTTATGAAAGGATTTTTGAATGCTAGAAAGTATGAGGGATCCGACGTTGTCATCTAGTAATAAATTTCACTCTATTCAAGATATCCTGACAGATTTTAAAAATGGTCGCATGGTTATTTTGGTTGATGACGAAGATCGCGAAAATGAAGGTGACATCATCATGGCCGCTGACTTCATCACGTCTGAGGCGATCAATTTTATGTCTAAAAATGCGCGAGGTTTGATTTGCCTAGCGCTGCATCCGGATCAGGTGGATCGCTTACAGCTTCCGCAAATGGTATCGGACGATAAGAACTCTTCACCAAATAAAACAGCATTTACGGTTAGTATCGAAGCCGCTCGTGGTGTATCGACTGGAATCTCGGCGCAAGATCGTGCACACACCGTGAAAGTGGCTTCGAATCCAAACTCAGGTCCACAAGATATTCAGATGCCGGGGCATATGTTCCCAATTCGCGCGAATAAAAACGGAGTTTTAAGTCGTAACGGTCACACGGAAGCTGGCGTCGATTTGGCTAAGCTATCTGATTTAAATCCTGCGGCGGTGATTTGTGAAGTGATGAACGATGATGGATCTATGGCCCGTGTCCCAGATCTATTCCAATTTTCACAAAAATTTGGAATCAAAATGGGAACGATCAGGGACCTTGTAATTTTCCGAGAAAACTTAAAATAAATTATTTAGCTATGTCTTATTTAACCATGGTTCGCGCGACGCAATCGAGTCTGTTCGCTTCGGTGTACCAGTGGTTCAATTTTGGATATTCAGCTAACCAATTTTCACTGCCAAAACGATAGTTCAGATATCCAATAGCACAGCAGAGACTGATTTCGCTGACAGTCCACTTCATTTTTAAAAGATCTATATTGCTTTCAAAGTAACGCATTCCATTTTGGATCTTTTGTTTTTGTCGCAGATCAAATTTTGAATCTTGCTTGTCTGGTGAACGTAGCGATTCCAGTCGGCGTAAAACGGCTGCGTCCATGATGCCATCAGCGATCGATTGAAACTGTAAGGCTTGCCAACGAGAACCGTCGGTTGGAATCATTTTTGTGGTTGAAGAAAGGGAATCTAAATAATCCACAATATACGGCGAGTTGGTCAGAAATAACCCCTCGCGTGTTTGGAGCGTCGGTATTTTAACCAACGGATTAACCGCGGAGTAGCTATTATCATTAAATACATCTACGGTTTCCAAAGTAACTTCGTTTTCTAGTCCTAATAGAATAGCCGAAATTCTGACTTTTCTTGCAAATGGTGAAGCGGGTGAATAGTATAGTTTCATATACGCGCTAGTTTATATGGATTTGTTGGTTTGACTACTATTTTGTGGTTAACTCAGTGTTCAAGTCATAGCGCAAAAGTGAGCCAATAATGAAAGCTAAAAATGTAAAAAAAGCCAAATTTAAAGTTGCGGTGGTAGTGTCGCGCTTTAACGAAGAAATCACAGACAAATTACAAGAAGGTGCCATCGATTATTTAGAAGAATGTGACGGCGTGCAAATTGAATTGTTCCGAGTTCCTGGTGCAGTTGAAATTCCTTTAACATGTCAGTGGGTACTAAATCGCGGATTCGATGGAGTTGTTGCACTGGGTGCGGTCATTCGCGGTGAAACATCCCACTATGATTATGTTTGCAATAGTGTAACAGATGGAATCACTCAATTAATGTTAAAAACAAACAAACCGATTGCGTTCGGTGTCCTAACTACAGAAAACGAAGAGCAAGCTTTAGATCGTGTAGGTGGCAAGCACGGGCACAAAGGCCGTGATGCCGCTCAGACGGTAATGGAAATGATTGGCTTGGGTAAATCACTTAACAAGAAAAAAAATAATTAATGTCCAACGAAAACAAAAAAACAAACTCTGAAGATTCATCTCGGTACGACAATATCAAAGGTCTGCTGTTTGATCCTTCGCAAATCGCCGGCGCGGTTTCTAAGGAAATTCGCAAACGAAAACGCGAAATATTTATCGTTTTCATTTTGTCGGTTATTTTTGTTTTTTTAACGTGGTTTGAAATCCGTCTCTTCTCGACGTCTCAGCAGCTGCCGTTTGTTCATAGTATTTTCTTCTTCGGTTTAGTTAACTTTAATATCCTGATCCTTTTGTTGTTAATATTCCTGATCTTCCGAAACATCATGAAGGTTTTCGTTGAACGGCGAAGTGGTATTTTTGGTAGCAGCCTGAAAGCAAAATTAATCGCTTCGTTCGTGTCATTCAGTGCCATCCCGACGTTTCTGATTTTCATTATTTCGGTATTCTATATCAATTCCAGTTTCGATAAATGGTTCAGCGTCAAGATGGTGGGTGTTTTAAAAAGTTCTCTCGAAGTTCAAAACTTTTATTACTTCAATGAAAAGAAAAAAAACTATCATTTTGCTCACGAAGTTGCACGCTACATTCGTAATATGAATGATCGCAAAACAATTTTGAAAAAAATAAAAACGTTGCAGCAAGAATACTTGGTTGACGCGATTGAGTTTTACCCCGGCATCTTTGGTGATCGTATTTTAACAACGCTGGAAAATGCTCAGGTCGATGATATACCGAAAGTTTCCTTGGACTTCCTGCAGAAGGGGATCAAGAATCAGGTCGAGAGCTCGACCATCCATCAATTTGGAGAGGGGAATTTGGTTAGAGTTATTGTGCCGATTCAAGAAGGGGCTGACAAAGGGGCCGTGGTAGTGTCGTCGTTTGTTCCGCTCTCTTTGATATCTAGGATGAATGACGTAGCCAGTGCGTATGATGAATTTCGAGATATTAATCCTCTCGAATACCCACTGAAATCTATATATTTAATTATTTTAATTTTGATAACGATGGTAATCCTGATGGCCGCGATTTGGTTTGGATTCCACTTGGCCAAGCAGCTCTCGATACCGCTGGTTCAGTTGGGTAAGGCTACATCACTGATCGCGCAAGGTGAGTATACGCAGATCTCGGTCAATACGGGTTCCGAAGAGATGGCTCAACTGGTTTCTAGTTTCAATCGCATGACCAGTCAGTTGGAAAAGTCGGTGAACGAAGCGCGCTCGGCCAATAACAGCTTGCATGAAACACTTTCCTATATCGAAGTCGTGCTTAAAAATGTATCTGCTGGGGTTATCTCTGTGGATAAGTCGGGCAGAATCACTACGATCAATCAACACGCGGCTAAATTGTTAAAGATTGATGAACAAAAATTTATTAATCGATCGGTGCGTGAACTTTTGACGTTAGAACAATTTCGTATTTTCTCTGATTTGCTAAAACAAATGAGCACGTTCAAAATGGAATCGATCCAAAAAGAATTTCAGGTGAATCTTAACGGAGAGGTTCTTCCATTGATGATCAGTTTGTCATTGTTGAAAGACGAGCGTGACCACGAAATCGGTAAGATTTTGGTATTTGACGATTTAACGGATATTCAGACAGCACAACGTTCTCAAGCTTGGACTGAAGTGGCTCGACGTATTGCTCATGAAATTAAAAATCCTCTGACTCCGATCAAATTGTCTGCAGAACGTCTACAAAGAAAATTTGCTAACGACATTTCGGACCCGGCATTTTTGGAATGCACCTCAATGATCGTGAATCAAGTAGATCAAATGAAAAAACTTGTTAATGAATTTTCACAGTTCGCACGTTTACCTCAAAAACGCTCGGTGGTGGGAAATTTAAATCAAGTTGTGCAAGACTCGTTGAAATTATTTAAAGCGGCTCATTCTCATGTTCAGTTTGAAGAGCATTACAATCCTGAAATCCCAGAATTCAGTTTTGACCACGAACAAATCCAGCGCGTGGTGGTAAACTTGGTCGATAACTCTATTGCGGCGTTGCCAAAAGACCGCGAGGGCTTGATTCAAATCAATACCGATTTTAACCGTGACTTGAAAATCGCAAAAATTATTGTGTCGGACAATGGATCAGGGATTCCGTCGACGCAAATGGCGCGTATTTTCGAGCCCTACTTCAGTACAAAAGAATCGGGATCGGGGTTGGGCCTTGCCATCGTGAAACGTACGGTAGAAGACCATAACGGGTTCATCCGCGTAAGTCCCAATTCTCCCTACGGCACCAAGATGATCATTGAATTTCCTATCTAAATGGGTCATAAGTTAGAATATGAAAATTCTAATTGTCGACGACGAAAAACCGATACGTGATGTCCTAAGTGCTTCCCTTCGCGACGAAGGTTACCAAGTAGATACTGCAGCCAATGGCGAAGAAGGTTTGATGAAAATGCAAACTGACGCCCCACAGATTGTTTTCCTAGATATCTGGATGCCAGGCATGGATGGTATTGAAACTTTAAAACAAGCCCGCCAAAAATTCTCTCAAATCGAATTTATTATGATCTCGGGTCACGGAACGATCGAAACAGCCGTAAAATCCACTAAACTTGGTGCTTATGACTTTATCGAAAAACCACTTTCGATCGATAAAATCGTAATCACGTTGAACAATCTAAAAAACTTCTTAAACGAAAAAGAAGAGAAAACCGCGTTGTTAAACAAACTACGTAAGAGCCTTGCGATTGTAGGTGATGCGGACAACGTAAAATCATTAAAACAAATGATCAGCCAGTTAGCTCCGGCCAGCACTTGGTGTCTAGTAAACGGCGAAAATGGCGCTGGTAAAAATCTTGTGGCGCAAAACATACACTATTTTAGCCCCCGCGCCAGCCAACCCTTCATCGAATTCAATTGCGCTTCGGTTTCTGAAGAGCTGATCGAAGGCGAATTGTTTGGTATCGAAAAAGATGCATACCCAGGCGTTCATAAAACTCGTCGAGGTAAAATCGAATTGGCTCAAGGTGGAACTTTGTACCTTGAAGAAATTCAAGAAGTCCCACCGTTTGTTCAAATGAAGCTTTTAAAGTTATTGAAAGAGAAAAAATTCCAACGCTTCGGGGGCAAGGAAGAAATCCTTTCGGACGTTCGCATTTTAGCCTCTACGACTCAAGATTTGGGTGAACTGGTTCGGCAAAGCAAATTCCGTGAAGACTTTTATCTGATGTTGCAGACGGTGCCGTTCCGCGTTCCTGCCTTACGCGAGCGCGCAACAGACATTCCTACGTTAGTATCGTATTTTAGCGACAGCTTCGCTCGTGAAAGTGGCGAAACTAAAAAAGTGTTCTCTGAGAAAGCCATACAGCTTATGCAGGAATACGCATGGCCTGGAAACGTACGCGAACTTAAAAACTTTGTAGAACGGGTTTACATCCTTACGCCACTTGAATACATCGACGTGCACGACGTGAAGTTCGCGGGTCTTGAGGATGTTAGCAAGTCCGCCACCGCAGCAATGACTACGTTCCGTGATGCCCGCGCGCAGTTTGAAAAAGAATACTTAATACAGAAAATCAAAGAAAACGGTGGCAACATCTCTAAAACAGCCGAAGTGATTGGTTTAGAGCGCAGCTACTTGCATAGAAAAATTAAATCTTACGGAATTGAGGTTAATTCATGAAATGGTCAAAAAGCCACTTATACACCCTAAAAGAAGCACCAAACGATGCGGAAATTCCATCGCACAAGCTAATGATCCGCTCAGGAATGATCAAAAAACTAGATCCCGGTATTTTCACATACGGAACTCTGGCGCTAAAGGCGATTCGTAAATTCGAAGCGATCGTACGTGAAGAACTTGAAAAACGGGGAGCTCAAGAAGTTCTAATGCCGGCGCTTCATCCAAAAGAATTATGGCAGGAAACGAACCGTTGGGACGAGATGGGCCCAGGTCTAATGCGTCTTAAAAACCGCAACGACAAATGGTTTTGCTTAGGCGCCACTCACGAAGAAGCAATTACGGACTACGTTCGTAATGATTTAAAATCTTATAAAGATTTGCCACGTAATCTATACCAAATCCAAACTAAGTACCGCGATGAAATCAGACCGCGTTTTGGACTGATGCGCGGACGCGAATTCATCATGAAAGATGCCTATTCATTCGATATGGATCGTGATGGTGCATTGAAAGCGTACCAAGCCATGTACGAAGGCTACCAAGCGATCTTTGATCGTTTAGGTGCTAAGTACCGTATTGTAGAAGCCGACGCGGGAAATATCGGCGGTTCACAAACTCACGAATTCCAATTGCTTGCGGACGCGGGCGAAGACGCGTTGTTAGTATCTGATTCGTCAGATTTCGCAGCGAATATAGAAGTTTGCCCAGCGATCGATGCCGTTCCTCATGTTTCAAATGCAGCACCACTTGCAAAAGAAAAATTCGCTACTCCTAACCAAAAAACAATCAAAGACCTTGCGTCTTTCACGGGTCAGCCAGAAAAAGAATTAGTTAAAACACTGTTCTTCTCTGCGAACTCAGGTCTTGATCCACGCGACAAAGCTTTAAAACCAGTAGCGGTATTACTGCGTGGTTCTGACGAGCTAAACCCAACGAAACTTAAAAAAATCCTGGGCTTGCCCAACGACCCATTGATGTTAACTGATGCTGAGGTCAAAGAAGTCACGGGTGCAAACCCGGGTTCGTGCGGCCCAGTAGGCTTGTCAATTCCGGTGTACATGGACAATGGCGTAAGCGGTTTAAAAAACTATATCGTTGGCGCGAATGAAGATGGATTCCATTTTAAAAATGTAAATCACGGCACAGATTTCACTCCGAAAGCGACCGCGGATTTACGTATGGCACGAGCGGGTGACAAATGCCCTAGGAGCAACGGCAAATTAGAAGCCTTCCGCGGTATTGAAGTTGGTCACGTATTTTATTTAGGCCGAAAATACTCTGAAAAAATGAAAGCGACCTTCTTGGATAAAAACGGAAAAGCACAACCATTTGAAATGGGCTGCTACGGTATCGGCATATCGCGTACAGTTCAAGCGATTATCGAACAGATGCACGATGCTGACGGCATCATCTGGCCAGTAGCGATTGCTCCATTCCAGGTGCATATCTGTTTGCTAGATTTAAAAGATGAAAACGTGTCTAGGAAAGCGCACGAAACCTACAACAAGCTTACTCAAATGGGCTACGATGTCCTATTGGATGATCGTGATGAGCGCCCGGGCTTTAAGTTCAAGGACGCAGATCTTTTGGGTATGCCATTTAGAATCAACTTCGGCGCTAAAACACTAGAAGGCGGTGAGGTCGAAGTTGTCGAGCGAAAAACAAAAACGCTGAGCAAGGTCCCAGAAGGACAAATCATCAGCTACATCATAGAAAAAATTCCGCTTAAAAAAGCGTAAGTTGCAATGTAAACAGCGCCGGCGGCCCAAAGTAGCTGGCTTGGAAAAGATGCCAGGGCGTAAAAAACACTACTGGCATAAAAGTAAAGTTTAAAAATATTGAATAGATAAAGAAGGAATTATGACAACAAAACGTGATGCATTCGGTGATGAAATTAAAGTAAATGACGGTGATTTTGCTTCGATGTTTGAACAATCAATGACGGCAGGAACGCGCAAACTTAAAAAAGGCGATGAATTCCGCGGCGAAATCGTATCTCTTCATGGTGACTCTGTGTTCGTTTCGACAGGGACTCCAATGGACGGGGTTTTGCCAAAGGCAGAACTTTTAAATGAAGATAAGCAAATCACTCACAAAGTGGGCGATGTTATCGAAGTCGTCGTCGTTCGCGTAACTCACGACGAAATTCTTCTTCGCTACAAATCAGCTCGAATGTCCGCGTCGGCGACAGATACGCTAGAAGATGCATTCGATATGGAAATCCCTGTTGAGGGCCGAGTGACTGAGATCGTAAAGGGCGGCTTCCGAGTTGAAATACAGAAAAAATTGGCGTTCTGCCCGGTCAGTCAAATCGACACAAAACCAGAGGCAGATCAAACAGTTTACTTAAATAAAAAGTTTGAATTTCTGATCACGCAGTTTGAAAATAATGGTCGAAATATCGTAGTGTCCCGACGTCGTATTTTAGATCTTCAAAAAGCCGAAAACGAAGGTACTTTCTTGCAAAAATACAAAGTGGGCGATGTTATCACTGGCCGTATCACAAAAGTAGAACGCTATGGTGCTTTTGTAGAAATTCAACCGGGTGTCGAAGGTCTTGTTCATGTCTCTGAACTAGCCTGGGGCCGCGTGCAAAATCCAGCTGACGTTGTTTCTGTGGGGCAATCGGTTCAAGCTAAAATTTTAAAAATTGATGATAGTGATCGCATGAAAATTTCCCTTTCAATTAAAGAAGGTGGAACTGCGATCGATCCGTGGGTTGAGTTTGAAAAGAATTATCCGGTAGGAACTAAAATCAAAGGTATCGTCGAGAAAAAAGAAGTGTTTGGATATTTCGTCACTGTTGTGCCGGGAATCAACGGTCTATTCCCTCGCTCAAAATGGCGCGATTCGGCCGATGCGAAAAGTTATGACAACAAAAATAAAGGTGATGTTTTAGATTTACAGATCGAACAAATCGATCCCGTTGGTCGCAAAGTATTGCTAGCATTGGCGTCTGAAGAAATCGATGAGTCATGGAAGCAGCACACAGCCTCAAACGCTGCTCCTAAAAAGGGTTTAGGAACATTCGGTGATTTACTAGCTAAGGCACAAACAGGAACAAAGAAAAAATAGGAATGAAAATGAAATACATTTTATTATTTACATTAGTGTTTTTAGTAACCCACGCCAGTTCAGTTAATGCGCAAGATTCTCAATTGGGAACAACTCGCTCTGACGATTTGAAAATCAAAGCGCGTATGGAATACGAACGTAGAAACCAAAAACACCCTCAGTCGCACACGACACAAACTCAGAATAAAGCCCACGAAAAAGCTCCGGTGCAAAAGTCGGCTGATGCGGCTCCGAATTCAGTCGCCACACCCGCAGCGCCGCCAATGCCATCAACAAACGGTCCACAGAAAAGTGTGATATGCAAAAATGGAAATGAAATTCGTGAGCTATATATTGAATATAAAGGCCAGGGTTGTGAGCTGTTCTACATGAAAGCGGGGGCTACAAAATCACAAGCTCGTCAGAACAATGGTAAAACAGTATGCGAATCTGTTTTTGAAAAAATGAAAACGACTATTGAAAAGTCAGGATACACTTGTGAACAAAAAGAGAACTGATCGGCCTTCACGACCATCAGTAAATAATTCTGAGAGGCTGATTGCTGGAACGCACGCGATTCAAGAAGCGCTAAAAGTAAATCCTTCTCACATTTCAAAAATAATCTACACTAAAGAAACTCAGGCTCCGCTAAAGACATTCATTATTGAAATGTCCAAAAAACATAGATTTATAGCGGAAGAAAAGGCAAAGCCGGTATTAGACGGACTTTACCAAAATCACCAGAACTGCTTAGCTTGGGCCAAGGACCGTCCTGAATTTAATGAAAATAATATAGGGGAGAAAAGTCTTCTCCTATTTTTAGATGGAGTCGAAGATCCACATAATTTGGGTGCGATCACGCGTTCTAGTTGGTTATTAAATGTAGATGGAATTTATATTCCCGATAATCGTTCGGTTGATTTAACGCCAACCACTCACAAGGTGGCCTGCGGCGGCGTTGAACATGTTCCGATCACTGCGGAAACAAATTTCAAAAATCCAATCGAGCACTATAAGGAGATCGGTTTTTGGGTGTATGGACTTAGTCATAAAGGTAAAAAGACCATCTTTGACGTAGAGTTAGCTCCGAGAACTATTTTCATACTGGGAGCCGAGGATAAGGGGCTAAGATCGACCACGGAAACCCTGTGCGACGAACTGGTGTCTATTCCGCAAGCATCTTCGGAGGCTAGTTTTAATGTCTCCGTCGCAGCTGCTTTATCCCTATATGAATATCGCCGACAGCACTTTAGTGGTCGTTCTTCCAAGCGATAATATGGAAGGAAATGCCTATTTTTCGAACTACTTTTTGGGGGTCCGAGCGTCCAGGTAACCCTGAAAAACTCAGGGGTGAAAAGGATATGCCGCGTTCAGTTACGTTCAAGTGAAATAATTATCTTTGACTCTGTCCGCATTTATTAATAAATAAGTTTGGTTATCTTTTCACAAGATCAATAAATCGTTTTTGTTTTAGATAATATTTTGTTGCTGGTTTAGCTCAATTGGTAGAGCAGCTGATTTGTAATCAGCAGGTTGCGGGTTCGAGTCCCATAACCAGCTCCATTTTTTTCGGGGACAGGTGCCCGAGTGGCTAAAGGGGACGGACTGTAAATCCGTTGGCTTACGTCTACGAAGGTTCGAATCCTTCCCTGTCCACCAAGTTTTTTTGAAAACGGGCAATAGAGATGATGCTTAAAAGGTGTAACTCCTAAATAAGGAATTAAACCTTTTAAGCATGATCCGAAGCGGGAGTAGCTCAATTGGCTAGAGTATCTGCCTTCCAAGCAGAGGGTTGCGGGTTCGAGACCCGTCTCCCGCTCCAATTTTCTGTATAAAGTGTGCTGTATGCTGCATACCGTATATAGAAATTTGTCGCCCGTGTAGCTCAGTGGTAGAGCGCACCCTTGGTAAGGGTGAGGTCGTCGGTTCGGCTCCGATCACGGGCTCCACTTTAATAGAAGGCCGTGAAATTTAGTTAGTTTGGAAATTTAAAAGTAAACTGTTTATAAAAAACAAAAATATCTCTGCAGGAGGAATAATGTCTAAAGAGAAGTTTAACAGAAGTAAGCCGCATGTAAACATCGGTACTATTGGTCACGTCGATCATGGTAAAACGACTTTAACTGCTGCGATCACTACAACACTAGCAACTGAAGGTAAAGCTGCGGCGATGTCTTACGATCAAATCGATAAGTCACCTGAAGAAAGAGAACGTGGTATCACTATCTCTACTACTCACGTTGAGTATGAAACAGAAAACCGCCACTATGCACACGTTGACTGCCCAGGGCATGCCGATTACGTAAAAAACATGATCACTGGTGCCGCACAAATGGACGGAGCAATCCTAGTAGTTTCTGCAGCTGACGGTCCTATGCCTCAAACACGTGAGCACATCCTTCTTGCGCGTCAAGTAGGTGTTCCAGCTCTTGTTGTGTTTATGAACAAAGTGGACATGGTTGATGATAAAGATCTTCTTGAGCTTGTTGAAATGGAAGTTCGTGAGCTACTAAGCAAGTACGAATTCCCTGGTGATAAGATTCCAATAGTAAAAGGTTCTGCGAAATTGGCTTTAGAAGGTGATACTTCTGAACTAGGTCGCCCTTCAATCAAAGCGTTAATGGCTGCTTGTGATTCTTACATCCCAACTCCAGTTCGTGCCGTTGATAAAACTTTCTTGATGCCAGTTGAGGACGTGTTCTCAATCTCTGGTCGTGGTACAGTTGTTACTGGCCGTGTTGAACGTGGTATCATCAAAATCAATGAAGAGATCGAAATCGTTGGTCTTCGCCCAACTCAAAAAACAACTGTTACTGGTATCGAAATGTTCCGTAAGTTGTTAGATGAAGGTCAAGCGGGAGACAACTGTGGTGTTCTTCTTCGTGGTACTAAAAAAGAAGACGTTGAGCGTGGACAAGTTCTTGCTAAACCAGGAACTGTTAAACCTCATAAAAAATTCAAAGCTGAAGCGTACATCCTTACAAAAGAAGAAGGCGGACGTCATACTCCATTCTTCAACGGATACCGTCCTCAGTTCTATTTCCGTACTACTGACGTTACAGGTGTTGTAACTCTTAAAGCGGGAACAGAAATGGTTATGCCTGGTGACCGTGTTGAGATTGCAGTTGAATTGATCAACCCAATCGCAATGGAAAAAGAACTACGTTTTGCTATCCGTGAGGGTGGTAGAACTGTTGGTGCCGGCGTAGTTGTCGAAATCATCGAATAGTATTTCTAAAAACCCCCAGAGTTATATCTGGGGGTTTTTTTGTTTAGGGGTGTAGCTCTAGCGGTAGAGCGAACGACTCCAAATCGTTAGGTCGTGGGTTCGAATCCCTCCGCCCCTGCCAATTTATCTGGACTTCAGCTGGATCTGAAGTAAGCTTTATAAAAAGTTAGCGAGAGTTGTATGAATAAAAATAATGAAAAAATATTAACTTTAAGTTTCGCGATTTTCGCATTTCTTATCGGTTTCAGCCTGCATTTAATTTTGAAATCGTTCTCTGGCGCATTTGCCGTTATCGCTCGTTTGAATGAAAATGACCTATTTAAGCATGGTTTACCGGTGATTATAGGTTTTGGTCTTTTCTTGTTTTTGCAATTTAACCCTAAGGTAATGGCTTGGGGACGTGAAGTAGTTATCGAAATCGCTAAAGTTGTTTTCCCATCTCGTAAAGACGTATCGGCTTTGACAGTGGTTGTGATCGTATTTGTATTAATTTCGTCTGTGATCATTACTGTTTTCGACTTTTTATCTAACTTTATCGTTAAGGGTATCATTAACTAGGGCAGGAGTCAGTAATGGATCAAGAACTTCAACACAAATGGTACATTGTAAATACTCAAGTTGGCTGCGAGCAAACAGCTAAGTCTGCCATTGAAGAAAAAATCAAAACTAAAAAAATGGAAAAACACTTTGGCGAGATCTTAATCCCGTCTGAGAATGTTGTTGAGCTTGTAAAAGGTCAAAAACAAACAAAATCTAGAAAGTTTTTCCCAGGTTATATCTTTATTAAAATGAACTTAAACGATGAAACTTGGCAGCTTGTAAGACAATCTTCTAAAGTTTCTGGTTTCGTAGGTGGAAAATTAAGACCACCAGAAGTTCCTGAGCATGAAGTTATGCGCGTGACGCAGCAAATGGCGGGTATCGCTGAAAAACCTAAGCAGAAGATCAAATACTCTGTGGGTGACGCAGTTATCGTTGTCGACGGCCCTTTCAGCAACTTCAATGGTGTTGTAGAGGAAATTAACGAAGATAAAGGCAAAGTAAAAGTAGCCGTAAGTATTTTCGGTCGTTCGACGCCAGTTGAACTAGATTTCGTTCAAGTCGAAAAAAATTAATTCAAACTATAAAATAATATTTGGCTTATACCCCTTTTTAGAATAGAAGGGGTATTCGTTTATATTTGCAGGAGTGGGAAATGGCAAAAAAAGTTACAGGTATGATCAAATTGCAAATACCGGCAGGAAAGGCAAATCCAGCGCCTCCCGTGGGACCGGCACTCGGGCAACATGGTGTTAACATCATGGAATTTTGTAAACAGTTCAACGCGAGAACATCGAAGTTGGGCGATGATATCATTCCGATAATCATCACTGTTTATCAAGATCGCTCGTTTACCTTCATCACGAAGACGCCTCCGGTATCGTCTTTAATAAAGAAAGCTTTAAAGCTGACTTCAGGTTCTAAACAGCCTCAGAAGGACAAAGTAGGCAAAATAAAATTAGCCGAAGTTAAAGCAATCGCTACAACTAAACTTCCTGATTTGAACTGTATGAAAGTTGAATCAGCGATGAACCAAGTTGTAGGAACAGCCAAAAGCATGGGCATCGAGTATCAGGAGTAGTGAATGTCGGGTAAAAAATATAGAAAAGTTAAAGAAAAAGTTGTTGCAGATAAAAAGCATTCAATTGCTGAAGCATTCGCGCTTGTGACTCAGGTAGCTCCGGCTAAGTTTGATGAAACAATCGACGTGGCGTTTCGTTTAGGTGTTGATCCTAAACAATCAGATCAGCAAGTTCGTGGTGCTATCGCTCTTCCTCATGGTCTTGGTAAATCAGTACGCGTTGTAGTGTTTGCTAAAGGTCCAAAAGAGGCTGAGGCGAAAAATGCGGGTGCTGATTACGTAGGTGCTGATGATCTAGTTGAAAAAATTCAAGGTGGTTGGTTAGATTTCGATAAAGCTATCGCGACTCCTGACATGATGACGACTGTATCGAAAGTAGCTAAGGTTCTTGGGCCTCGCGGTTTAATGCCAAATCCTAAAGTAGGAACTGTTACCATGAATGTTGGTGATGCTGTTACTGCTGAGAAAAAAGGTAAGCTTGATTTCCGTGTTGATAAGGCCGGAATCGTTCATGCTGGTATTGGTAAAAAGTCTTTGGGATCAGACAAGCTTAAGGAAAACTTCATGTCTTTCTTGGGTGCGATCCTTAAAGCAAAACCGGCAACTTCAAAAGGTGTTTACATCAAGTCCCTAACTGTATCTAGTACAATGGGTCCTGGTATTAAAGTAGATACTAATGAAGCTTTAGGTAATAGAGAAGAATAGTTATTAGTTAAGTTATTTTTTTCGCCCCGTAAGGGGCGAATGTTTTTAAACATTTTATTTGCGATCAGAGACAGTAGGTTCCCGTAAGGGTTTAATGTGAAAGCGCCTGCCGAGATTGAAAAAAATAAGCAGCAATCCTGCCTGTTCGCACCAATTCTACGAAAGGAGGATAATAGTGATCACTAGAGCTATCAAAGAAAACGAGATCAAATCTCTATCGGAAAAATTAGCTAAATCAAAAGCCGCATTCATCGTTGATTTTAAAGGTCTTAAAGTTGAGCAAGTTACTGACTTGCGTAAAAAACTTTTCCCAGTAAATTCAGAAATGAAAGTTGTGCGTAATACGCTAGCTAAACGAGCTCTGCAAGGTAATCAAGCGATGACAGATGCATTGTCTACTTCATTTAAAGGGACAAACGCATTCGTATTTGCTTATGGTGACGTTGCCGCTACTGCCAAAGCTTTAACTACATACGCCAAAGATTTCGAGGTGTTTCAGTTAAAGACTGGCTTTATGGAAGGCAAAAAGTTGGATGAGAAATCAATCAACTTCATCTCTACATTACCAAGCAAAGATGTTATTCGCGCGCAGTTCTTGGCGTTATTAAATACACCAGCAACTCAAGCAGTACGCATACTAAACGAAGTACCAACGGCATTTGCACGAGTACTTAAAGCAAAATCAGAACAAGCATAATTAAATTAAAAAATATTTAGGAGAATACAATGGCATTAACAAATGAACAATTAGTTGAAGAATTATCACAAAAAACAGTTCTAGAAATCGCTGAGCTTGTAAAAGCTTTAGAAACTAAATGGGGCGTGTCTGCAGCAGCTCCAGTAGCTGTAGCAGCTGCTGGTGGTGCAGCTGGTGGCGCACCTGCTGAAGAAAAAACAGCTTTCGACGTTATCCTAGTTGATGGCGGCGCTAACAAAATCAACGTTATTAAAGAAGTTCGCGCTATCACTGCTCTAGGTTTAGCTGAAGCTAAAGCTCTAGTAGAAGCTGGTAACAAAACAGTTAAAGAAGGCGCTACTAAAGAAGACGCTGAAAAAATCAAAAAACAGCTTGAAGCAGCTGGCGCTAAAGTTACTGTTAAGTAATTTTTGTAGTTATTATACAGATAGGGAGCACGCAACGCGGCGCTCCCTATTTTTCATTGGCCAAAATTTGATTTAGTTACTAAACGTTATAGATTGCTTAATTATTAAAATCATTCATTCGTTTCTGCTCGGGAGATTTGATGGAAAATATCCATGTAACCGCCTCTAATGTTCGTATCAGAAAAACTTTTTCCAAAAACAAACAGCTTATCGAAATTCCAAATTTGATTGAGCTGCAAAAAAGCTCATACGAGGCTTTCTTGCAAAAGGACATGGATCCAGATCGCAGAGGAATGGCCGGTTTAAACGGCGTTTTCAAAAGCGTATTTCCAGTAAGTGATTTTAACAATACAGCAAGTCTTGAGTTCGTAAGCTACACTCTTGAGCCGGCTAAATACGATGTGGAAGAGTGCCGTCAGCGTGGTATGACGTTCGCTGCTCCTATCAAAGTTACATTACGTTTAATCGTATTCGATGTTGACGAAGAATCAGGTTCTCGCAGCATCCGCGATGTTAAAGAACAAGAGGTTTACTTGGGCGAAATCCCGTTGATGACTTCATCGGGTTCTTTCATCATCAATGGTACTGAGCGCGTTGTTGTGTCTCAGTTGCATAGATCTCCAGGCGTTTTCTTTGACCACGATGGTGGTAAGAACAATGTGTCTGGTAAATTGATATACTCTGCACGCGTGATTCCTTACCGTGGTTCTTGGTTAGACGTTGAGTTCGACCAAAAAGATCTTATCCACGTACGTATCGATCGTCGTCGTAAATTCCCAGTTACTATCCTATTGAAAGCATTAGGCTACAATTCAGAACAGCTTCTTGAGTTCTTCTATGATCTTGATGAAGTGACTGTAAAAGGTGGCAAATTATTTAGAAAACTAGAAATCGAAAGAATGTCGGGCCAAAGAGCTCTTGTTGACATCTTGGATCCTAAATCTAAAGAAGTGATCGTTAAAGCGGGTCGTCGTATTACACGTGCAATCGTTAAGCGTATCAAAGAAATTAACTTAACAGAACTTGAAGTTAACCCAGCCGATTTAGATGGAAAAGTTTTAGCTAAGCCTTTAATCGATGAAAGCACTGGTGAGATCATCAGCGATGCTAACTCTGAGTTAAACGCAGCTGTTGTTAGAAAAGCAATCGAAGCGGGTATCGATAAATTCTACCTAATTTTCTTCGATGGTTTGACGGTTGGTCCTTACTTAAGAAACACATTATTAGTAGATAAAGTTAACAACAAAGACGAAGCGTTGGTAGAGATCTACAAACGTCTACGTCCTGGTGAGCCTCCTACTTTAGAATCATCTACTGCGTACTTTGAAAAACTATTCTTCGATCCTGAAACTTATGACTTATCTGAAGTGGGTCGTATCAAAATCAATCACAAATTCAACATCAGCATGGATGAAGTTCCTCCATCTTTCCGCGTGCTAACTAAGCACGACATTCTTTCAACTGTTAAAACGTTGATCGATTTGAAAAACGGTAAAGGTGTTGTAGATGATATCGATCACTTAGGTAATCGTCGTGTTCGTTCCGTAGGTGAGTTGCTAGAAAACCAATACCGTATTGGTTTGGTTCGTATGGAGCGTGCAATCCGCGAACGTATGTCTCTACAAGACGTTGAGACAATGATGCCTCACGATTTAGTTAACGCTAAACCGGTGAACGCGGTTGTTAAAGAATTCTTTGGCGCTTCGCAATTATCTCAATTCATGGATCAAACGAACCCCCTTTCTGAAATTACGCACAAACGTCGTCTTTCAGCTCTTGGACCTGGTGGTTTGACTCGTGATCGCGCGGGCTTCGAAGTTCGTGACGTTCATCCTACGCATTACGGCCGTATCTGCCCAATCGAAACGCCAGAGGGACCAAACATCGGTCTTATCGCCTCGTTAGCTACATACGCACGTATTAACAATTACGGTTTCATTGAAACTCCATACAGAAAAGTAGAAGAAGGTAAAATCTCTACTACAATTTCTTATACATCTGCACTTGAAGAAGCAGGTCACTCGATCGCTCAGGCGACTCGTGATAATATGGCTTCAAATATTATCGATCAGGCGAACGTAACAGTCCGTAAAGACGGTGAGTATGAGCTTGTTGATAAAGATAAAGTAACTTTGATGGAAGTATCTCCATCTCAATTGGTTTCTATCGCCGCTTCTTTGATTCCGTTCCTTGAGCATGACGATGCCAACCGTGCCTTGATGGGATCGAACATGCAACGTCAAGCAGTTCCTTTATTGCGTTCACGCGCTCCACTAGTTGGAACGGGTGTTGAGCGTTTAGTTGCTCGTGACTCTGGTACATCTGTTGTTGCTATCAATGACGGTATCGTTGAAGAAATCGATGCATCTCGTATCGTTGTTCGTCGTTTTGCAAAAGGCGGAGAACTGGGTGCCAACGTAGATATCTACAACTTGATCAAGTACCAACGTACAAATCAAAATACATGCTTCAATCAGAAGCCTATTGTTAAAACTGGTGATAAAGTTAAGAAAAACGACATTATCGCTGACGGTCCATCTACTGAATTGGGTGAATTGGCTCTGGGTCAAAATATCCGAGTCGCGTTCACTCCTTGGATGGGTTATAACTTCGAGGATTCTATCCTTATTTCTGAACGTTTATTGCATGATGATACATACACTTCGATCCATATCGAAGAATTCGAATGTATCGCTCGTGATACTAAACTGGGTAAGGAAGAGATTTCTCGCGATATCGCTAACGTAGGTGAAGAAGCGCTTAAAGATCTAGATACTTCAGGTATCGTTCGCATCGGTGCGGATGTTCGCCCTGGAACGATTCTAGTAGGTAAAGTAACTCCAAAAGGTGAAACTCAATTATCTCCTGAAGAAAAACTTCTTCGCGCGATCTTCGGTGAAAAAGCCGGCGACGTTCGCGATACTTCATTAAGAGTTCCATCTGGTGTTTACGGTACAGTTATCGATGCTCAAGTATACTCTCGTGAGGGGTCTGAGCGCGATGAACGTTTAAGTGTCATCATTGAAGAGAAAAAGAAAAAATTAGAGAAAGATTTATCGGTTGAGATCAACGTTATCAAAAATAACGCGATTGAAAAATTACGTTCAATCCTAGTTGGTAAGAAAACAACTGGCGTTCTATTGAATGAAGATGGATCTCAGAAATTATTGAATAAAGGTCAAGACATCACAAATGCAGACCTTGAAACAATTCCATTTGAATTATTAAGCTACATCCCTCTTGAAAGTGATTTGGAATTCCAAGTTGCTAAAATCGTGGATAGTGCTCGTAACCAATTGGATGCAGTTAAAATGGTATTCAACGAGAAGATCGATCGCTTGAAAAAAGGTGACGAACTTCCTCCGGGCGTAATCAAAATGGTTAAAGTTTACGTAGCTATTAAGCGTAAATTGCAAGTCGGTGATAAATTCGCCGGCCGCCACGGAAATAAGGGTGTGGTTTCTAAAGTTCTTCCTGTGGAAGACATGCCTTACCTAGCTGATGGTTCGCCAGTAGACATGGTCTTGAATCCACTAGGGGTTCCATCTCGTATGAATATCGGTCAGATTCTTGAAGTTCACTTGGGCTGGGCAGCGCAAAGTTTGGGTAACCAAATTAGCCGTTATCTCGATAATTGGGATAAAGAAGGCTTCAGAAAAGAATTGAAAAACATTTACGACGACGCTGAAATTTCTGCGAAAATTGATTCTGCAGATGAAGAGTCTTTAAAGAAAATTTTGAAATCTGTGAAGTACGGCGTTCATGTTGACACTCCAGTGTTCGACGGCGCGTCTGAGGCAGATATCAAAAATCTTCTTAAAAAGGCGGAATTACCAGAAAGAGGACAAACAATCCTATTCGACGGTCGTTCGGGCGAGCCATTCACCAATCCGGTAACTGTAGGTATCATGTACATGTTGAAACTACATCACTTGGTTGAAGAGAAGATTCACGCTCGTTCTATTGGGCCTTACTCACTTGTTTCGCAACAACCCCTGGGCGGTAAAGCTCAGTTCGGTGGTCAGCGTCTAGGAGAGATGGAGGTTTGGGCAATCGAAGCTTACGGTGCCGCTTACTCTCTACAAGAATTCTTAACTGTTAAGTCGGATGACGTAGCGGGAAGAACACGTATGTACGAAAGCATCGTAAAAGGCGAAAACATTCTTGAGCCAGGATTACCTGAATCATTCAACGTTCTCGTGAAAGAGTTGCAATCGCTAGCACTAAATGTCCAGCTTGTTGAATCTGATATTTTGACAGACAAGCAGGAAGAAGAAACAACTGAAGAAGATTTATCTTCTGAAGCACCAAAGCACTAATTTAAAAGAGGTTCAGATTGAGAGATTTATTAAACTTTTTCGATAAACCAAAAGATCCACTTTCGTTTGACTCGGTACGAGTGTCTTTGGCTTCACCTGAAATGATCAGAGAATGGTCATATGGCGAAGTTAAAAAGCCTGAGACAATCAACTACCGTACGTTCAAACCAGAGCGTGATGGTCTTTTCTGCGCAAAAATCTTTGGTCCAATCAAAGATTACGAATGCTTATGCGGTAAATACAAACGTATGAAATACCGTGGCGTTGTGTGCGAAAAGTGTGGCGTTGAAGTCACTCAAACTAAAGTTCGCCGTGAACGTTTAGGTCATATCGAATTAGCAACTCCGGTTGCTCATATTTGGTTCTTACGTTCATTACCTTCTCGTATTGGTAACTTATTAAACCTTTCATTGAAAGATGTTGAAAAAGTTCTTTACTGTGAAGCGTATGTGGTTATCGACCCTCAAGACACTCCACTTGAAGAAGGTAGCGTATTGTTGGAAGAAGCTTACCAAGCTGCTCTTAACGATTACGGTCCAAGTTTCCGTGCTGGTATGGGTGGAGAAGCCGTTCGTGAACTTTTAAGAAAGATCGATCTAGAATATTTATCTAAGAAATTACGCATGGAAATCCGTGAAACGAAATCTGATGCGCAAATTAAAAAATTATCTAAACGTTTGAAAGTTGTTGAAGCTTTCAAAATCTCTATCAACAAACCAGAATGGATGATGCTTGAGGCTCTACCTGTATTGCCTCCTGATTTACGTCCTCTAGTTCCTCTTGATGGTGGTCGTTTCGCGACTTCAGATCTAAATGATCTTTACCGTCGTGTTATCAACAGAAATAACCGGTTACGTCGTCTACAAGAACTAAACGCTCCAGACATTATCATCCGCAATGAAAAACGTATGTTGCAAGAAGCGGTTGATGCGTTACTAGATAACGGTCGTCGCGGTAAAACATTCACTGGTCCAAATAAACGCCCTCTTCGCTCACTTTCTGACATGTTAAAAGGTAAGCAAGGTCGTTTCCGTCAGAACTTACTTGGTAAACGCGTCGACTACTCTGGTCGTTCGGTTATCGTAGTTGGTCCTAACTTGAAATTACACCAATGCGGTCTTCCTAAGAAAATGGCTTTGGAGCTATTCAAACCATTTGTTTACAACAAATTGGAAGAAAAAGGTTTTGCAACAACTATCAAGCAAGCTAAACGCTTAGTTGATCAAGAAACAGTAGAAGTATGGGATATTTTATCTGATGTCGTTAAAGAACATCCGGTAATGTTAAACCGTGCGCCTACTCTTCACAGACTAGGTATTCAAGCTTTCGAACCTTTATTACATGAAGGTAAAGCGATCCAATTGCATCCGTTAGTTTGTACGGCGTTCAACGCCGATTTCGACGGTGACCAAATGGCCGTTCACGTTCCGTTGTCAGTAGAAGCGCAAGTAGAAGCTCGCGTTCTTATGATGTCGACTAATAACATCTTATCTCCAGCGAATGGTAAACCAATCATCAATCCATCTCAGGACGTTGTTTTGGGGCTTTACTGGTTAACTCGTACACGCCCTGGCGCTAAAGGAACTGGAAAATATTACTCCTCAGTTCAAGAAGCTCAGTACGCACACGAAACTGGAATCGCGGATCTACAATCGGTATGTAAAGTTAAAATCAACGGCAAAGTAGAACAAACATCAATCGGCCGTGCGATCATGTCAGATGTGGTACCTAAAGAAGTTCCATTTGCTGAAGTGAACACTGTGATGACTAAAAAATCTATCGCAGGTCTTATCGATAAAACATTCCGTGTTGCTGGTGCTAAAGCGACATGTATCCTAGCCGATAAAATTATGGAATTGGGTTTCAAATACTCAACGGGCGCGGGTATGTCGATTTGTATCGACGATATGATTATTCCAGAATCTAAAAACCAAATGATCAAAGACGCTCAAACTCAAGTTGAAGAAATTCAACATCAGTATGACGAAGGTTTGATCACAGACGGTGAGCGCTACAATAAGGTTGTGGATATTTGGGCCCAAACGGGTGATAAAGTTGCTAAAGAAATGATGAACCAAATTGAAAAACAAAAGTTCGTCATCAATGGCAAAGAAACAATCGAACCATCATTCAACTCGATCTTCATTATGGCTGACTCCGGTGCCCGGGGTTCTGCGAATCAGATCAGACAGCTTGGCGGTATGCGTGGTCTGATGGCGAAACCATCAGGCGAAATCATCGAAACACCAATCACGGCTAACTTCCGTGAAGGTTTAACAGTTCATCAATACTTCATTTCTACTCACGGTGCTCGTAAAGGTTTGGCCGATACAGCATTGAAAACAGCGAACTCAGGATACTTAACTCGTCGTCTAGTTGACGTAGCTCAAGACGTTGTTGTTTCTGAAATCGATTGCGGAGTTGATGATGGATTAGAAGTAACTCCACTATTTGAATCAGGTGAAATCATTCAGCCATTGTCTGATCGTATCTTGGGCCGTACAGCTCAAAGAGACATTTTAGATCCTGTGACTAACAAAGTTGTCGTGAAAGCAAATGATGAAATCGACGAAGCCGCTATCAAACGCATAGATGCCGCTGGTATTGAAAAAGTTGAAATCCGTTCAGCATTAACTTGTAAAACTCAACGTGGCGTTTGTGTAAAATGTTACGGCCGAGATTTAGCTCGTGGTGCGACTGTGAACTTAGGTGAAACAGTAGGTATTATTGCAGCTCAATCGATTGGTGAGCCAGGTACACAGTTAACAATGCGTACATTCCACTTAGGTGGTGCGGCGTCTCGTGCAGTTGAACAATCGGTTCATACTTCACGTTATGAAGGTACTTTGAAGCTTCACAATGTTCAGTCTGTTGTTAATAAATCAGGAAAACTAACAGTTCTAAATCGTAACTGTGATGCTCTTGTTATTGATGAGTCTGGTCGTGAGCGTGAACGATTCAAATTAGTTTACGGTGCGATTCTTAATTACAAAGAAGGCGACAAGGTTCAAAAAGGATCTGTTGTTGCTGAGTGGGATCCGTACTCAAATCCAATTATCTCGGAAGTAACTGCTACCGTTCAATATCAAGATATTGAAGAAGGTACGACAATGACAGAGCAAGTGGATGCGGTGACTGGTTTCGCTACGAAAGTTATCACTGAATCTAAATCGTCTGATGTTAAACCGACAGTCATGTTGCTTGATAAAAATGGTAAACAGTTAAATCTTCCTGGTCGTGATATTCCAGCAAGATACTCTATCCCAGTTGGCGCACAATTACTTGTGGTCGACGGACAAGAAGTATTTGCCGGTGATGTGATCGCGAAGATCCATAGAGAAACTTCTAAAACAAGAGACATCACTGGGGGTCTTCCTCGTGTTGCTGAATTGTTTGAAGCGCGTAAACCTAAAGAAGCGTCTATCATCTCTGAAATCGATGGTTATGTAACTTTCGGTAAAGACGTTAAAGGTAAACAACGTGTTATCGTAACTCCAGATGTTGGTGAACAACGTGAATACCTAATTCCAAAAGGTAAACACGTAGCCGTTCGTGAAGGTGAATTCGTCCGAGCGGGTGAACCATTAATGGATGGTCCAACAAATCCACATGATATCCTTGCGGTATTGGGTGAAAAAGAATTATCAGCGTACTTAACAAACGAAATTCAAGAAGTTTATCGTCTACAAGGTGTTAACATCAACGATAAGCATATCGAGACAATCGTTCGTCAAATGCTACGTAAAGTAGAAATCGTAGATGCTGGTGACACTCGCTTCTTAGCTGGTGAGCAAGTTGAAAAGTTTTCATTAAATCTAGAAAACCAACGTGTACTTCAAGAAGGCGGCGTTCAAGCAACGTTCAAACCTTTATTGCTTGGTATCACTAAAGTTTCATTGAGCACTGAAAGCTGGATTTCTGCGGCATCATTCCAAGAGACTACAAAAGTTCTTACGGATGCTGCAATTAATTCAAAAACTGACCATTTACGTGGTCTTAAAGAAAATATTATCATGGGTCGCTTGATCCCTGCTGGTACAGGTCTATCTTCTTACAAACGTTGGAAAGTAATCATTACTGAAGACGAAGAAATGGAAATGGAAGCAGCTCTTCCTGGCATGACAATGTCAGCAAGATAGGGCCTATTTCGAACCCGCTAGTAAAAACCAGCGGGTTCTATAATAGATCTTATACAGATTTTATCATGTCCCTAAAGTTAGGTCTTGACGGGCATTGTTGATTTAGATATTTAAGCGTAGATTTTGAAGGAGAAAGTGTGCCAACTATTAATCAGTTAATCAAACGTGAGAGAGTTCAACAAAAGAGCCAGACTAAGTCGCCTGCATTGGCTTCATGCCCTCAAAAAAGAGGCGTTTGTACTCGTGTTTATACGACAACTCCAAAGAAACCAAACTCAGCGTTACGTAAAGTGGCAAAAGTTCGTCTTTCTAATGGTTATGAAGTTATCTCTTACATCCCAGGTATCGGTCACAACTTGCAAGAACATAGCGTTGTTCTTATTCGTGGCGGCAGGGTAAAAGATCTTCCGGGTGTTCGTTACCATATCGTTCGTGGCGTTCTTGACTTACAAGGCGTAAACGGAAGACTTAGAAGCCGTTCTAAATACGGTACTAAACGCCCTAAGAAATAATTAGAATTACAGTTTAGAAACAAGGAATATTGAAACATGTCTAGAAGAAAAAAAACGTTTAAACGTGAAATTATCCCAGATCCAGTTTACCGCGATTTAGTTTTCGCAAAATTCATCAACAAGATGACTATTCAAGGTAAAAAAGCGACGGCTCAAAGTCTTTTCTACGGAGCTCTTGATGAGCTTAAAGGCAAAGTACCTAATGAAGAGCCAGTAAACGTTTTGAAAAAAGCTATTGAAAACACTAAGCCATCTATCGAAGTGCGTTCACGCCGCGTAGGTGGAGCTACATACCAAGTTCCAGTGGATGTTCGCCCTACACGTCGTCTTTCATTAGCGATGAAATGGTTGATCGATTTCTCTCGTTCACGTGGCGAAAAGAATTTTGCTAAGCGTTTAGCTGGTGAAGTTTTAGATGCTTACAACAACAAAGGTAATGCGATCAAAAAACGTGAAGACGTTCACAAACAAGCTGAAGCCAACAAGGCATTCTCTCACTACAACTGGTAATATTGATGTCCGCTAAAGGGCCCAATTCAGATAAAGAATTATTCTACAGCAGAAATATCGGAATTGCGGCTCACATCGACGCTGGTAAAACTACCACGTCCGAACGAATTCTTTTCTACTCAGGTAAAAATCATAAAATCGGCGAAGTTCATGATGGTAACACCACCATGGACTGGATGGTTCAAGAACAAGAACGTGGTATCACTATCACTTCGGCCGCTACCTCATTAACCTGGAAAAACTATAAATTTAATCTCATTGATACTCCGGGGCACGTGGATTTCACTATTGAAGTAGAACGCTCACTTCGCGTTCTTGATGGTGCTATCGCTGTTTTTGATGCTGCAAATGGGGTTGAGCCACAATCTGAAACCGTTTGGCGACAAGCTAATAAATATAGAGTTCCTCGTATCTGCTTTATCAATAAAATGGATAAAGTAGGTGCTGATTTTTTCATGTCAGTTAAATCGATCGAAACTAAATTGGGCGCAAACCCAATTCCAGTGCAAATTCCATATGGAACTGAAGACAAATTTACCGGTGTGATTGATCTTTTAGATATGAAGTTATTTTTGTGGGAAGACTCATCGTCTAAAATGGGCGAGACATTTAAAACTGTCGAAATCCCCGCTGAAAATATCGAAGAAGTTAAATCCTACCGTAGCAAAGTAATCGAAAAAATTGTCGAGTTAGATGATGCCCTGCTTGATGTCTACCTTAACGGTGGAGATCTAACGCTTGAGCAATTAAAAACTTCGCTTAGAAATTCGGTGTTAAAATTAAAAGCATTCCCAGTTTTCTGTGGTTCTGCTTTTAAGAATAAAGGTATTCAGCCTCTTCTTGATGGCGTTATTGACTACCTTCCATCTCCACTGGATCGCGAAGTTGTATACGGTACGTCTCTGCATACATCTGAGTCGGTGGAAATCAAAGTTAACTCTCAAGATCCATTTTGTGGTTTAGCATTTAAAATCGCCAATGACCCTTTCTCTGGAAACTTAACGTATGTACGCGCCTACGGTGGTCAACTCAATGTGGGCGATACGGTAATGAACCCTCGTTTGAACAAACGTGAGAAAATTCAAAAACTACTTAAAATGCATGCGAACCATCGCGAAGAGATTCAATCTTTAAGTGCGGGTGATATCGGTGCTGTTATCGGTCTAAAATTATCTGGTACAGGCGATACTCTGTGCAGCGACAAACGCGTTGTGGCTCTTGAGTCGATTAAATCTCCAGAACCAGTGATCTCTCTAGTAGTTGAGCCGAAATCGTCTAGCGACCAAGAAAAAATGATCACAGCCCTTCAAAAGCTGGAACGTGAAGATCCCTCTTGCCGTCTGAAAACTGACCCGGAAACAGGGCAGACGTTACTTTATGGTATGGGTGAGCTTCATCTTGAGATCCTGCTTGATCGTCTTAAGCGCGAATTCAAAATTGCAGTTAATACCGGTAAGCCACAAGTTTCCTACCGCGAAGTTATTACAAAATCAGCCAATGCCTCTTATACATTTGAGCGCGAAATCGCTGGCGAGAACCATTTTGCTCGCGTAGACATCAAAATCGAACAGATTCCATACGATAAAGGCCTTGAGTTTAAATCTAATGTGGCTCTGACTAAAGATTTCACGCAAGATATCCTTAAAGCCGTGGAAGACGGGTTCCGTGAGTCTGCGGAGGTTGGAGTTAAGGCGGGGTTGCCACTGATCGGCATTAAGTGCACTTTAATCTCTATGGAGCTTAGAAAAGAGGCTCTATCTGAATTAGCGTTTAAGACGGCGACTATGTATGCATTTAAAGACGCCCTGAAGGCTTCTGCGTGCGAGCTTGTTGAGCCTATCTTTAAGGTTGAAGTTAACTGTCCTGAGCAGAATACAGGTGGCGTCGTAAGCGATATTAATGCCCGCCGTGGTAAAATCAACTCTATCGAGATGAAGAGTCAGGGCATTCAAGTTATCTCTGCCGAGATTCCTCTTGAAAAACTTTTTGGTTACGCAACTGACGTCAGAAGCTTGAGTCAAGGCCGCGCTAGCTTCTCAATGGAATTTTTTCAATACGCTTCGGTGAACCCGAAAATCTTAGCTGAAATTCTAAATTCTTTAGGTCGCTAAAAAAAACGTTGACTTATTCTCCTAATTTGTAAATATTCACGAATCCTGAAAATATGCCTACAGAAAGTTCCCTCACTTCTTATTTGGGGATCAAGCTTTTGATGGGGCTAAATCAGTGAAGAAACGCGTAGAAATAAAGTACAAAGAAAAAGTACATTAACACAGAGAGTGCTATGAACAGTCAAAAAATTAGAATCAGGCTTAAAGCCTTTGATCATAAGTTACTTGATCAATCTACAAAAGAAATCGTTGATACTGCTAGAAGAACTGGCGCTAAAGTCGCTGGACCAATTCCTCTACCAACACGTATCAACCGTTATACAGTTCTTCGTTCACCACACGTAGATAAAAAATCTCGTGAGCAGTTCGAAATCAGAACTCACAAACGTATGTTAGATATCCTAGAACCAACTCAGCAAACGATCGATCAATTGATGAAGCTAGATCTGTCTGCGGGTGTAGACGTAGAAATTAAACTATCTGCCAAGTAAGGTGTGAAAAATGTCGTCTGAAAACAACTTAAAACTTAACTCAATTTATGCCTTCAAAGAAGGTATGTCGACTGTGTTTGATGAATCTGGCACAGCGATCCCTGTAACAATTCTTAGATATGCTCCATGGTACGTATCACAAGTTAAAACTGTTGATAACGATGGTTACCAGGCATTGCAATTGGCTTGCGAGCCTAAAAAAGCAAAAAATTCTAATAAACCTGACATTGGTCATTTCAAAAAAATGGGCCATGAAACTTCTTTCAAATTCGTACGTGAAGTTCGCGTTGATAACTTGGGCGAAGTTAAATTGGGCGACCAATTAGGCTTAGATTCTTTGATCAAAGGTGACGTAGTGAAAGTAACTGCGAAATCTAAAGGTCATGGTTTTGCTGGTTCAGTAAAACGTTGGAGTTTTGCGGGCGGTCCGGCTTCCCACGGTTCTAAATTCCATAGACAACCGGGTTCATCTGGTAACAGAACATGGCCAGGTCGCGTAATGCCAGGTAAGAAATTCCCAGGTCACTGGGGTGACGAAACTGTCACTGTTAAAAATTTGAAAATCGTAGACGTTAACATGGATGAAAATGTTGTTCTTGTAAGAGGAGCTGTTCCTGGAGCGAGAAACACCCTTGTTAAGATTGTGAAGGCCTAATTATGAGCAGCTTAGAAGTAACAAATCTAGATAATAAAAAAGTTGGATCTGCTGAAGTTCCAGCACACATTGCCTCTGTAGAATTCAATGATAACTTGGTTCACTCAGTAGTGAAATGGCAATTGGCTGGTAAACGTCAAGGCACTCATATGACTAAAACAAAAGGTCTTGTGAGTGGTGGCGGTAAAAAGCCATTCAAACAAAAAGGAACTGGTAATGCTCGTCAGGGTTCTACTCGTTCTCCATTGATGCCAGGCGGTGGTACTACTTTCGGTCCACAACCACGTGATTATTCTTTCGTAATGCCTAAGAAAATGAAGAAGACCGCTTTAAGAATGGTTCTTTCTTATTTAATCAAAAACAATAAAGTAAAAGTTGTTGATACTTTGGCTACAGATGGAAAAACAAACAAACTAAACAAGCAATTAACTGGTTTAGGTTTTAAAAAAGCTGTTCTTTCAGATCTTTCTGAAAACACAAAGCTGAATCAAGCTTCTAAAAACTTACAAAACTTTAAGTTTTTACCAAGTGGCGCAGTGAACGTATTCGATCTTTTGAAATACGACGCTTTGATCATCTCTAAAGCTTCATTCGAAGACCTAAGTAAAAACTTAGTTACTACGGAGAAACAATAATGAAGAATTTAGAACTTTATCCTTTAATCACTGAAAAAAGTGCTAAGTATTCTGACTATTCAACATACGTTTTTAAAACGAATGCTGATTACGACAAAACTATGATCAAAGATTTTTTAGAAAAAAGATTTTCTATTAAAGTAAAAGGCATCAGAACTGCGGTTTTCTCTAGAAAAGCGACAAACAAAAGAACTAACAAGGTTACATCTTCTTATTTCAAAAAAGTTTTCGTTAAAGTAGATAGCGGCGTTAAGATTCCATTGTTTGAGGGTGTATAAAAATGGGTATCAAAATATTTAATCCGACTTCGGATGGTCGAAGAGGAATGACAGGTTACGATTTTTCTGAAATCACTAAAACTGAACCAGAAAAGTCATTAACAATGAAATTAAAACGTAATAGCGCTCGTAACAACTACGGTCGCATTACAATGCGCCACCAAGGTGGCGGTAGCAAAAAACTATACCGTATCATCGATTTCAAACGTAACAAGTTTGATGTTGATGCAAAAGTAGCGGCGATCGAATACGATCCGTATAGAACAAGCCGTATTGCATTGATCCACTACGTAGATGGATTAAAAGCATACATCTTGGCTCCAATCGGATTGACTGTTGGTGACACTGTTACTTCAAGCGAAAAAGCCGATATCAAACCAGGTAACTGCTTACAACTTAAGAACATCCCAGTTGGTACTACAATTCACAATATCGAATTGCGTCCAGGTAAAGGTGGTCAAGTTTGTCGTGGTGCCGGCGCGAGTGCGGTTCTTGTAGCTAAAGATGAAAAATATTGCCAAGTAAGAATGCCGTCTGGCGAGGTTAAACAAGTATTAACTGTTTGCCGCGCTTCTATCGGACAGGTTGGAAATACTGACAACGAAAATATCAACCTAGGTAAAGCAGGTCGTACTCGTTGGAGAGGTATCCGTCCTTCTGTTCGCGGTATGCACATGAATCCAGTGGATCATCCATTGGGCGGTGGTGAAGGCGTTGGTAAAGGACATCATCCAGTAACTCCTTGGGGTCAGCCTTGTAAGGGTTACAAAACTCGTAATTCTAAACGAACTAACTTCTCAATCGTGAAGCGTCGCAAATAGGGAGATAATATGGCTAGATCGTTAAAAAAAGGTCCTTTTGTAGACCACCACTTATTGAGCAAAATTAAAAATGCTGTTGAGAAAAACGATAAAAAAGTTATCAAAACTTGGTCGCGTCGCTCTGTAATCCTTCCAGATTGCATCGGCTTAACTTTCGCGATTCACAACGGTAAAAAGTTTGTTCCTTTATACGTAACTGAAAACATGATTGGTCACAAATTCGGGGAGTTCGCTCCTACACGAGTTTTCAATGGCCACGCTGAAAAGAAAGCGGCAGCTCCAGCAGCAGCTGCTAAGAAATAGGGTGCACGATGGAATCTAAAGCGTCATTAAGATTTGCAAGAGTTGGAGCACAGAAAGCACGTTTAGTTGCTGATGTGATCCGCGGTAAGAAAGCAGACAATGCGATTAAACTTCTTACTTTTATGAATAACAAATCAGCTGGTTTATTTAAAAAACTAGTTGAATCAGCGGTAGCTAATGCTGATTTCAAGAAAACAATGGATGTAGACAAATTATTTGTGAAAACAGTGTTTGTTGATCAAGGTCCAAGTTTGAAACGTTTCCGCCCAAGAGCCCAAGGTCGTGCCTTCGGTGTTAAGAAAAAAACTAGTCACTTGAACGTTGTTTTAGAGGAGAGATAAAGTGGGACAAAAAGTTAATCCCGTAGGCTTTCGTGTTGGTGTTATCAGAACGTGGGAATCTCGTTGGTACGCTAAAGGAAAAAAATTCTTCGATAATCTTCATGAAGATCTTAAATTAAGAGATTTTTTGAAGTCTAAGCTTAAACACGCAGGTGTGGCTAAGATCGAAATCGAGCGCGCGGCTGAAAAATTAAAAATTATCATTCAAACTGCTCGTCCTGGTATCGTTATCGGTAAAAAAGGAACTGGCATTGATTCTTTAAAAGCTGAAGTGCAAGCGCTTACAAAAAGCGAAGTATTCTTGAACATTCAAGAAGTGAGAAAGCCAGATTTGGATTCTCAACTAGTGGCTGAAAACATCGCCATGCAACTAGAGAAACGTGTTTCTTGGAGACGTGCGATGAAGAAAGCTTTAGCTGCTGGCGTAAAAGGCGGAGTTAAAGGTATTAAAATTAGAGTATCTGGTCGTTTAGATGGCGCGGAAATCGCGAGATCTGAATGGTACAATCAGAAGAGTGTTCCTTTGCATACATTAAGAGCTGATATCGATTACGGAACAGCGGAAGCGTTGACTTCATACGGCATCATTGGCGTTAAAGTATGGATTTACAAAGGTGACATCCTATCTACAAGAGAGATTCAGGAGGCTGGTCGTGTTAAGTCCTAAGCGCGTAAAATGGAGAAAGCAGTTTATTGGCCGTAGCCATGGACTTGCTCACAGAGGTTCAACGCTAGATTTCGGAGATTTCGGTCTTCAAGCCGTTGAACATTCTAAATTAACTGCAAGACAATTAGAAGCAGGTCGTATTGCGATCTCTCGAAGTGTTAAGCGTGGTGGAAAAATGTGGTGCCGCGTGTTCCCTAATCTTCCAGTAACAAAAAAACCTGCTGAAACTCGTATGGGTAGCGGTAAGGGTAATCCAGAATTATGGGTAGCTCAGATTCTTCCAGGTCGTATCCTGTTTGAATTAGATGGTGTAACTGCTGAACAAGCAAAAGAAGCCTTCACAAGAGCCGCTCACAAGTTCCCATTTAAAACACGTTTTATCCAAAGAGATTAATATGAAAGTATCTGAATTTAAAGGCATGTCTAAGGACGAATTAAAAAAGAACCTTAGCAAAAAAACTGAAGAGCTTTATGAGCTTAAAGTTAAGAATAAATTAGGTCAGTTAGCAAATCCACTACAAATCCGTGGTCTTAAAAAAGACATTGCACGCGTTTTAACGGTTTTGAACTCAACTACTGGTAATAAATCCACTGAGGTTACAACTAAGGCGACTAAAGCAGCAAAACCTGCTAAAACAGCTAAAAAAGTAACTACAGCTAAAGCTAAAGTGAAAAAAGCAGGAGCAGCTCGTGCAAAAACAAGAAAGTAAGAAAATGGAACTTACTGGCGAAGTAGTAAGCACTAAAATGGCTAAGACAATTAGCGTTTTGGTTACTCGCTTAGTTAAGCATCCAAAATACGGAAAATTCGTGAAGAAATCATCTGTGTTTAAAGCACATGATGAAAAACAAGAATGCAAAGTTGGCGAAAAAGTGACTATTCAAGAATCTCGTCCACTTAGCAAAACTAAACGTTGGACTTTAGTTAAGAAAGTAACGTTGGGGTAATATTATATGATTCAAATGCAAACCAGACTCACAGTCGCAGATAATTCCGGTGCTAAAGAAGTTATGTGTGTAAAGGTGCTAGGCGGATCCAAAAGACGTTTTGCGTCTGTTGGTGACGTAATCGTTGTATCTATCAAAGATGCAACGCCAACATCAAAAGTAAAAAAAGGCGACGTGGCTAAAGCCGTTGTTGTTAGAACAAAAAAGAAAATCAGAAGAGCCGATGGTTCATACATCAAGTTCGACGAAAACTCTGCTGTTCTAATCAATCAAGCTAAAGAGCCAATCGGAACTCGTATTTTTGGTCCAGTAGCCAGAGAATTGCGTGCAAAAGCATTCGTTAAAATCGTGTCATTGGCACCAGAAGTTTTATAGGGAATGAATATGAACAGATTAAAAAAACTCTACCACGATAAAATCCAAGGTGAATTGACTAAAAGCTTAAAGCTTGAAAACACAATGGAAGTTCCAAGACTTGAAAAAATCATTATCAGCGTGACTACTAAAGACGCGGTTCAGAATCCTAAAATTTTGAACACAGTAGTAGACGAAATCACGGCTATTGCTGGTCAAAAAGCAGTAATGACTAAATCTAAAAAAGCGATCTCTAACTTCAAACTAAGAGCTGGTTTAACTATCGGTGTTCGCGTAACTCTAAGAAAAGAAAGAATGTGGTCATTCCTTGATCGTTTAAACACTCTTGCTTTACCTCGCGTACGTGACTTTCGTGGTCTTCCTTCAAAAGGTTTTGATGGAAACGGAAACTACAACATGGGCTTGAAAGAGCAAATCGTGTTTCCAGAAATCAACTACGATAAAATCGATAAAGTTCGTGGTATGAATATAACAATTTGCACAACAGCAAAGAATGACGTACAAGGAAGAGCTCTTCTAGAAGCGCTTGGTGTACCTTTTAGAAAGTAGGGATGTATGGCTAAATTATCTTCAGTAGTAAAAAACAATAAGAAAAAAGATAAAGCTAACCGTTACCATAAGGTACGTGAAGAGCTTAAAGCGAAATCAGTAGATATGAAATTGAGCTTGGAAGAGCGCATGGAATATCGTTTGAAATTAAACAAATTGCCAAGAAACTCTTCAATGAGCAGAAATAAACTTATTTGCGAGCTAACTGGTCGTGCTCGCGGTAACTATAGAAAGTTTGGTCTTTCACGTTTAGCTTTCAGAAAGCTAGCACTTGAAGGCAGAATTCCGGGCGTTACTAAGGCAAGTTGGTAGGGGATTATGGATACAATTGGACAATTTTTAACAAATATTAGAAACGCAGGAATGGCTCGACTTGAAAAAGTAGACGTTCCAGCTTCAAACCTAAGAAAATCAATTGCAGATATCTTAACTCAAGAAGGTTATTTAAAATCTTTCAAAGTAGCTAAAGATTCTAAGCAAGGAATTATGCGTCTTTACATTAAGTATAATGAAGATGGCACTCCAAAGCTTTTAAATTTACAACGTGTAAGTAAGCCTGGTCGCCGCATTTATTTAAAATGTGATGATTTAAAAAACGTAAGATCTGGATACGGAATGAGCATCATTTCAACTAGCCAAGGTCTAATGACTAACAAGAAAGCAAAGCAACAACGCCTAGGTGGCGAAGTTATTTGCGAAGTGTGGTAGGATTTTATGTCGAGAATTGGTAAATTAGCGATTGCAATCGAAGGCGTAACTGTAGACACAAAAGATGCTACATTTATTACTGTAAAAGGTGCGAAACACGCTTTGAAAATCCGTAAAGTAGCTGGCGTTACTGCTGATGTTAAAGACGGTAAGCTAGTGTTAACTAGCAAAAGCGAAGACAAAAAAACTAAATCACTTTACGGCTTACAAAGAGCTCTTCTTTATAATGCAGTAGTTGGCGTAACTAAGGGCTTCAGCAAAGGCTTAGAGCTAAACGGTGTTGGTTATAGAGCAACAGTTTCTGGAAAAAAATTAGAACTTTCATTGGGCTACAGCCACAATATCGAGTTCGCAATTCCAGAAGGTATTGAAATCAAAGTAGATAAGCAGACAGCAATCACTGTAACTGGTCCAAATAAAGAACTAGTTGGTCAAGTAGCAGCGAAAATCAGAAGCTTCAGACCACCAGAGCCTTATTTAGGTAAAGGTGTTAAGTACTCTGACGAAACAATCAGAAGAAAAGCCGGCAAGTCTGCAGGTAAATAGGGTGTAATATGAAAGTAATTATTAAAAAATCATACTCAGACAGATTAGGCGCACGTTTAGCAAAAAAAGTGCGAATCCGTAAAAAAATTAAAGGCAGCGCTGAAAAGCCACGTCTTTGTTTTTACAGATCTTTAAGCAATGTTTACGCTCAATTGATTGATGATGTTAATCACAAAACAATCCTTAGCGTTTCATCTTTAGATTTCGACAAAAAAGCTAGTCTTAAAGACATGGCTACTCAAGTGGGCAAGCTAGTAGCTGAAAAAGCTAAAACTGCTAAAATCACTGATGTTGTTTTCGATAGAAACGGTTTTGTTTACCACGGACGCGTAAAAGCTTTTGCTGATGCAGCAAGAGAAAACGGACTTAAATTTTAAGGAATATGCAAATGGAAAAAAACAACACAAACAACTCAGCAGCGCCAACATCAGATTTCGAAGAAAGAGTAGTTGCGATTAACCGTGTAACGAAAGTTGTAAAAGGTGGTCGTCGTTTCTCATTCGCAGCTCTAGTGGTTGTCGGAAATAAAATGGGCGAAGTTGGTTTCGGATCAGGTAAAGCTGGCGAAGTTCCAGAAGCTATCGGTAAAGCAACTCGTTCTGCTAAGAAAAATTCTTTCAAATTTGATCTTAAAGATGCACGCACAATCAACCACGAAGTTATCGGAACATTCGGCAGCGCTAAAGTGATCCTTAAGCCAGCTTCTGAAGGTACTGGTGTTATCGCGGGTGGAGCGATTCGTTCAGTTCTTGAGTCTGTTGGAGTGAAAGACATTCTAACTAAATGTGTAGGAACAAGAAATCCTCACAATGCAGTTCGCGCAACTATCGACGGTTTGATGCAACTGAAAAAGAGCATGGGGTAATTTATGAATAAATACCAAGTAACTTTAGTAAGATCTTCTATCAGTTGTTCTGACACTCAAATCAGAACACTTCACGCTTTAGGCTTGAAGAAGATCAACAATACTAGAACTTTTAACGACTCTGAAGCTTTCAGAGGTCAAGTTAGAAAAGTACAACATTTAATCACTATCAAAAAAGAGAAATAGAAAATGGCAGCTCAAAGTAATTTATTAAGCAGCTTGAAGCCAAATGACGGATCAACTCACTATAGAAAAAGAGTTGGTCGCGGTATTGGTTCTGGATTAGGTGGCTACTCTGGTAAGGGTGGTAAAGGTCAAACTCAACGTAGCGGTGGATCTATTCGCCGTGGTTTCGAGGGTGGTCAAACTCCTCTACACAGACGTCTACCAAAATTTGGTTTTACAAATGCCAAATTCAAAACGGTATACAATGTTCTTACTATGAAAGATCTAAATCAATTATCTGGTAGTGCAACTATCGCTGATTTAGAAAAACACTTTAAAGGAGGACCTTTTAAAGTGATCAATACTGGTAAGCTTGAGAAAAAAGTAAACATTGAAGTTAACAAAATCACAGCCCAAGCTAAAGCGGTTATCGAAAAGCTTGGTGGAACTGTTAAGCTAGTTTAAAAAAAGGATTTTTGTGTCAGTAGTTGGAATGCTTAATAATAGCGATTTACGGAAGAAGATATTATTTACTTTAGTAGCTCTATCTATTTATAGAGTGGGTGTTCACGTTCCAACTCCTGGAGTGAATTCTAAAGCGGTTATGGACCTGTTCAACAGTAATGCGACTGGGATACTAAGCTTTTTCAACTCATTCACTGGCGGCGCGCTTTCTCAATTCAGTATTTTTGCATTGGGAATCATGCCTTACATTTCGTCTTCAATTATTTTCCAGTTGTTGAGCTCAGCTCTACCGCAGTTGGAACAGTTGAAAAAAGAAGGTGAACCAGGACGTAAAAAAATCACTCAGTACACTCGTTACTTCACACTAGTTCTTGCGATCATTCAAGGTTTCGGTATGAGCAAGTTCTTGTTGAGCCAGCGGGGAACTGATGGCCAAATGTTAGTAAGCTCTCCATTTGTTGGGGTATTGCCGTTTGAATTAGTAGCGGTTTTAACGCTAACAGCTGGTACTTGCTTCATTATGTGGCTGGGTGAGCAGATTACAGAAAGAGGTATCGGTAACGGTTCTTCTTTGATTATCTTTACAGGTATCGCAGCTGGAGTTCCGAACGGAGCGCAGCAGTTGTGGGCACTTTTTGATAAAGGTGAAATTTCGTTTATTAAGGTTTTATTGCTTTTGTTGTTAATGGTGGCGGTTATTGGGTTTGTTATCTTTATGGAGACAGCTCAACGTCGTTTAACTATTAATTATTCTCAACGAAATTCGGGTCAGAATAATCGTCCAGTGACATCTCATCTGCCGATTAAAATCAATTATGCGGGTGTTATCCCTCCGATTTTTGCGAGTTCAATTTTGATGTTTCCAGCGACTGTTGCTCAATTTTCTCAAATCGCGTGGTTACGTTCAATACAAGAGACTTTGAATCCAAATGGTGTGTTCTTTAATATTATCTTTGTGTTGTTGATTGTATTCTTTTCATTCTTCTATACAGATATTATTTTCAACCCAAATGAGATTTCTGACAACCTGAAGAAAACAGGAGCTTTTGTTCCCGGAGTTCGCTCTGGTAGCTCGACGTCTGCTTATATTCAGGAAGTTTTAAACAAAATTAACGTACTAGGTTGTGTATATTTGAGCTTCATCTGTATTATGCCTGGTTTATTAACATCTCAGTTAAATCTGCCGTTTTACTTCGGCGGAACATCGCTTCTGATTTTGGTGGGTGTAGCGCTTGATACAGCTCAGCAGATCAACTCGTATATTTTAACTCAGAAGTACGAAGGCTTCCTGAAGGGTAAAAAAATTACCTCTCGCAGGGTCAGCTTTAATTAGATATAGACTTTTTTACAATTAATAATTAATAGGAACGATATGAAAGTTAAACCATCAGTAAAAAAAATTTGTAACAAGTGCAAGATCATTAAAAGAAAAGGTGTTGTCCGAGTTATTTGTTCAAACTCTAAACACAAGCAAAGGCAAGGGTAATTAAATGGCAAGGTTATTTGGTGTCGACTTACCTCGAAACAAACGCGTAGAAGTAGCTCTGACTTATATTTATGGAATTGGTCGCACGCGATCAAAAGAAATCTGCGAAGAAGCAGGTATCAGCCCAACTCTAAGAACTGAAGGTTTAACTGACGAGAACGTAGCAAAAATCCGTTCACTAGTTGAAGCTGGTTTCAAAGTAGAAGGTGATTTAAGACGTGAAATTGGTCTTTCGATCAAGCGTTTAACTGATCTTAACTGTTACCGTGGTATGCGCCATAAAAAAGGTCTTCCAGTTCGTGGTCAGAACACTCGTTCTAATGCACGTACTAGAAAAGGTCCTAAGAAAACTGTCGCGAACAAGAAAAAAGCAGTGTAGGTAAAAAATGAACGTAGTTGAGAAAAAAGTAGTTAAGAAAAAAACTAAGAAAAATGCTCCAAACGGAATGTGCTTTGTACAGGCTGCTTTTGGTAACGTTATTGTAACAATCACGGATTTACGTGGTGATACTGTTTCTTGGTCATCAGCTGGACATTTAGGTTTCAAAGGCAGCAGAAAGGGAACTCCTTTCGCAGCTCAAGTAACTGCCGAAGATGCAGCTAAAAAAGCAATCGAAGCGGGAATGAAAACTGTTGAAGTTTTCTTAAAGGGCCCAGGGGCCGGTCGCGAGCCTGCTATCCGTGCCTTAGCTGGAACTGGTTTGAAAATCCTTACTCTTAAGGACATCACTCCAATCCCACATAACGGTTGCCGTCCGCCAAAAAGAAGAAGAATCTAGGAGTTATTGATATGAGTTGCGTAGTAAACAGCGTTTGCAAACTTTGCAGAAGAGAAAACTTAAAACTATACCTAAAAGGTAGCCGTTGCTTAACAGATAAATGTGCTTTCGAAAGACGCCCTTATCCTCCGGGACAACACGGCCAATCTCGCTTGAAATTCTCTGAATTTGCATTGCAATTACGTGAGAAACAAAAAGCGAAGCGTTGGTACGGTCTATCTGAAAAACAATTCGGTTTAACTTTCGATAAAGCGTCTCGCGCAGATGCTACGACTGGAACTGAATTACTAAAACTATTAGAAATGCGTTTAGATAATGTTGTTTACAACATGGGACTTGCTAACTCGCGTCGTCAAGCTAGACAATTAGTTCTTCACAAACATTTTACTGTGAATGGCAAAATCGTAAACGTTCCTAGCATGATCTTGAAAAAAGAAGATGTAGTTAAAGTTACTGATGCAAGTGCTGGAACTGAGTTTTTCAAAACTATGGCTACAGGATCAAGAACTGTTCCTGCATGGTTAGAATCTTCTATTGAAAAATTAACTGGAAAAGTTAAAGATGCTCCAGTTAGAGAAGATATTACGTTGCCAGTTGAAGAAAACATGATCGTTGAATACTACTCAAGATAAGGTAGGGGAAATGCAAGAGCACTATTATAAATTTTGGAGAGAGTTAATTAAGCCGAAAAATTTCGATACTGATCGTGAATCTTCACGTGAAGACTATGCGAAGTTTACAATTAGACCTCTTGAAAAAGGTTATGGAGTTACTATTGGAAATTCTTTAAGAAGAATTTTACTTAGCTCTATGATGGGTTCTTCGATTACTGCTGTAAAATTTGAAGGCGTTCTTCATGAATTCTCTTCCATTCCAGATGTTTTAGAAGACGTTTCTGATATTATTTTAAATTTAAAAGAAATCAGATTTAAAATGTTCACAAGTGAAAATGTAGTTCTTCGCGTATCTAAAAAAGGTCCGGGAAAAGTTACGGCAATGGACATTCAAACTAATGACAAAATTCAAATTTTGAATCCGGATTCACATATCGCGACTCTTGGGCCAAACGGAAATTTCAATATGGAAATTATCGTTGGTTACGGACGTGGTTATGTTCCGGCGGATGCAAAGACAGAATCTTTCCCAGTTGGATTTATTCCAGTTGATTCTCTTTTCAGCCCAATCAAAAAAGTAAACTACAGCGTACAAAATGCGCGTGTTGGTCAACGCACTGACTACGATAGTTTAATTATGGAAGTTTGGACCGATGGATCAATTCGTCCAGAAGAAGCTTTATCGTTATCTTCAAAAATCATGAAAGATCAATTACAAGTGTTCATGATTTTCGACGATTCATTAGAGCCAAAAGAAGAAAAACTAGATAGTTTCTCTCCTCAATTAAATGATAATTTATTCCGTTCAGTTGACGATCTGGAATTATCGGTTCGATCTGCAAATTGCTTGAAAAACGCAAACATCAGATTCATCGGTGAACTAGTTGTTAAGTCAGAAGCGGAAATGCTTAAGACAAAAAATTTCGGTAGAAAATCTTTGAATGAAATTAAGGAAATCCTGACTGAAATGGGTCTTGGCTTAGGAATGAAAATTGATGGATGGCCACCTCCGGGATGGGATCCAACAAGTGGTAACTTTAAACGCGATCAGCAATAAGTAAAGTAAGGGTTTTAATATGAGTTCTCATGCTAAATTAACAAAAAGATTTTCTAGAAGAAATGGTCCTCGCAAAATGTTGATCAAGGGTCTTTTAGTAAACTTAATTGAAAATCAAAAGATTGTTACAACTGAAACAAAAGCGAAAGAATTAAAAAGACATTTTGATAAAGCAGTCACTTTAGCAAAAAAACAAAATTTAAATTCTCTTAGACTTTTAATGGCTCGCTTGAGCAACAAAGATGCTGCGAAGAAATTATATTTCGAAATCGCTCCCGCTTTGAAATCAAGAACTAGCGGTTACACTTCAGTAATCAAAATGCCAAATCGCAAAGGTGATAATTCACCAATGGCGTTTATCCAGGTATTATAGTTTTTACATATATAGGTACTGTATTTCTAAAAGCCACCTTCGGGTGGCTTTTTTTTGGCTTTTATAGGTTTTTGCAGGTTTAAAAAAATAAAGAAAGTTACATTTTTTTGTTTGACGAACCCCCCAGGATTTTATACACCTCTGTCTCACACAAATTTCGGGGGCATAGCTCAGCTGGGAGAGCATCTGATTTGCATTCAGAAGGTCGCAGGTTCGATCCCTGTTGCCTCCACCAAACATCCTTTTATATATTAGGATGTTTGGAGAAAAGACTCCTCTGTATAAGAGAAGTTAAAATTTGTGAGTTTAACTTAAAAAAAGAAATTTTAATAAGTTAAATAAAAAGTGTTGACAGCAAAACACTGAATATATAGAACGTCGAAATCGCTCTTTGAAAACTAAATAGCTAGCAGAAATAAAATATATAGCTTTAAAATTAGCTCAAAAAATTTTTTTTGGAGAGTTTGATTCTGGCTCAGAACAAACGCTGGCGGCGTGCCTAATACATGCAAGTCGAACGGGGAAAGTAGCAATATGAGTACTAGTGGCGCACGGGTGAGTAACGCGTGGGTATCTGCCTTGAAGTGGGGGATAACAAGTCGAAAGATTTGCTAATACCGCATAAGACCACTTTTATTAGTGGTAAAAGATTTATCGCTTCAAGATGAGCCTGCGTAAGATTAGCTAGTTGGTAGGGTAATGGCCTACCAAGGCGATGATCTTTAACTGGTCTGAGAGGATGATCAGTCACACTGGAACTGAGACACGGTCCAGACTCCTACGGGAGGCAGCAGTAGGGAATATTGCGCAATGGGGGAAACCCTGACGCAGCGACGCCGCGTGAGCGATGAAGGCCTTCGGGTCGTAAAGCTCTGTCGTATGGGAATAAAAAAATGAATGTACCATGCAAGAAAGGATCGGCTAACTTCGTGCCAGCAGCCGCGGTAAGACGAGGGATCCTAGCGTTGTTCGGAATCATTGGGCGTAAAGCGGGCGTAGGTGGCTTTTTAAGTCAGTTGTGAAAGCCTGAGGCTTAACCTCAGAAGTGCAATTGATACTATTAAGCTTGAGTGTGGAAAAGGTAACTAGAATTCCTGGTGTAGTGGTGAAATACGTAGATATCAGGAGGAATGCCGGTTGCGAAGGCGGGTTACTAGTCCAACACTGACACTGAGGCCCGAAAGCGTGGGGATCAAACAGGATTAGATACCCTGGTAGTCCACGCCATAAACGATGAATACTCGTTGTTGGAGGTATTGACCCCTTCAGTGACTAAGCTAACGCGTTAAGTATTCCGCCTGGGAAGTACGGTCGCAAGATTAAAACTCAAAGAAATTGACGGGGGCCCGCACAAGCGGTGGAGCATGTGGTTTAATTCGATGCAACGCGAAGAACCTTACCTAGGTTTGAAATAGTCAAGAAAAGTACGAGAAATCGTCTTCCAGCAATGGCTTGATTACAGGTGCTGCATGGCTGTCGTCAGCTCGTGTCGTGAGATGTTGG